>Ga0190286_1000024_pt1 | contig 91717 bp, 101 predicted proteins | sample 48691834_MG_FD_183241 | JGI IMG/M metagenome (GOLD analysis project Ga0190286, IMG submission 183241) | Hydrothermal vent microbial mat bacterial communities from Southern Trench, Guaymas Basin, Mexico - 4869-18-3-4_MG | ecosystem: Environmental > Aquatic > Marine > Hydrothermal vents >... | reverse complement strand
GAAATAATATCCTTATACCTCTTTATCCCTTTGGCATCAGAAGAAATAAAGACCTGCTCTCTAACAGCATGTTTTCTTTTTACATTTTTAGGTGTTTTCAAATTTTTATAGTTCATATTCTGCTTAACCTGGTAGAGGTAAGTTACTACCCCTATCTTTGGAGTCGTCATATTTACCCCCTAATCTTTTTCTTTACTATCGTCTCTTTTCTCTAAAATGTTCATTTTGAATTCATTTAGCAATAAATTGGCCAAGCCGATACCACCCCCTTCAGCCACCTCACGGGCTATTTGTTCATATAACAAGGAGTTATAAAATCCTTCAATATTTTTTACATGAAAGAGGTCAGCCTTTGGTATACTCTTATGCATCTCCTTGATGAGATAGTAGATAAAAATGGCCTCAAATTCTTGGCAGGCCTCCCTTAGCCTGATAATATCTTTATCCTGTGTCTTGCAGCCTGCAGCCTGTATACAACATTTATGCATCTTAGATAATCTCCAACTCTGCCTGTAATGCACCCGCTGCCTTAATGGCCTGGAGAATGGCAATAAGGTCACGTGGAGTAGCCCCAATAGCATTCAAGGCCCTCACCAGATCAGCAATAGTAACAGTTTGAGGTACAAGATAAAGCGGTGTCTTCTCTTCCTTAATTTCTATTTGGGTCTCTGGGGTTACAACAGTCTCACCAGTAGAAAATGGCAAAGGTTGCGAGACTTTAGGGATTTCTTTTATGACAATGCTAAGCCCACCGTGGGTTACAGCCACCGTAGAGAGACGGACATCTTTCCCTATAACTACTGTGCCTGTCCTTTCATTTACTACTACCTTTGCTACTGTACTAGGCACAACATTCAAGTTTTCAAGTTGAGAGATAAAGGGGACCAGATTAGGCTGTTCTATTCCTGAAATTTTTATCTTTATCATACTGGCATCTATTGCCTCAGCCAGATTGGCCTTAAATTTCTCATTTATAACCTCTGCTACACGTGCAGCGGTGGTAAAGTCCGGATAGTTTAGGACAATGGATAAATATTCCCCAGAGGTAAGATGAATAGGCAGTTCTCTTTCAATTGTTGCCCCGCCTACTACCCGCCCTACTGTAAGTATGTTCTTTTTTACCCTCGCACCCGTCCCAGCTGCCCCAAAACCACCTACAGATACAGGCCCTTGGGCCATAGCATAAATATTTCCATCCACGGCCTTTAGTGGGGTCAGAAGTAAAGTACCGCCTTCAAGGCTCTTTGCATCACCTAAAGAGGAGACCAAAACATCAACCTTTGTGCCAACTTTACAAAATGCAGGTACCCTTGCAGTTACCATAACTGCAGCAATATTCCTTACACGGATCTTTTTAGGATCGACCTTGAGTCCATACCTTTGAAGCATATTGGTTAGAGACTGCTGGCCAAATATTGTATATTCTCTATCTCCTGTCCCAGAGAGTCCTACTACTAGCCCATAACCAATGAGTTGATTGTCTTTTACCCCGTATATATGGGCAATGTCCTTCAGTCTAGCTGCATGAAGTAAGGAGGGGACTAAGAGTATAAGTGCCAATGTGTATATGAGTATATTTGATTTTGATTTACTCATAAACACCTCTAAAATGGCCATATATTATCAAAGATCCTTATAAACCAACCAGGTCTTTGCTTATCGCTTACTACCCCCTTTCCTTTATAAAAGATCTGTGCATTGGCTATATATGTAGAGAGTACTTCATTATTTGGAGATATATCTTGTGGGCGCACTATGCCCCTTAATACAACACACCGCCTTTCATTGTTAATTATTAGGTCCCTTTTTCCTTCAATCATCATATTTCCATTAGGAAATACCTTTATCACTTGGGCTGAGATAGTAGTAATTAGCTTATCGCTCCTACTTGTAGAGCCAGCCCCCTCAAAGGCATTTTTATAGTTAGCAGAGATCGAACTTTCGTTTTTTAAATTGATACTAAAAAAATTATTAATTGCCCCACCTATTGAGGATTTCCTTGATGTCTTTGTCTGTGCCTTCTTGGTAGCAACAGCACTTTCTACCACTTTAATGGTAATTACATCCCCTACCTGCATAGCCCTGTGATCAGAAAAAAGACTTGCCTGAGGTGAACCTTGCCAGAGTGGATATTCAGAAACAGGCTGTGGTAAAGATACAGGAGGTAGGGTCGTTGTCTCTTTAGTAGTTGCACAACTTAGACATAAAACTACTAAGATCATTAAACCCTTTAACTTACTCATAAACACCCCACTAAAAATCAACCCTTACAGTCTTTTCATCAATTACCTGTCCATAAATTATCCTTTTAGATAAAAGATTTATCACTTTGATCATCTCACCTAGATGACCATTTTCCTTTGCCTGACCAGGGGCTGTAACTATCAAGCCTTGACTGCTGGCCATAATCGTTATCCTTGTCCCCTTTTTAATTAAAGGGGGTATTTCAATTAGACCACGGTGGAGTATTACATTGGCACCAATGGTCCTTTTCATCCTCTTTCCTAAAACCTCATTTATGTTGGTTAATAGACCAGCCCTTACATGGGTCAATTCCCGTGTTTCCACCCTCACCTTTTCTCTTGTAATTACCTCCCCTCGTCTTAGTGGATAGGATGAAACTACTACAGGGACCCTTGCCTTTACCTTCGCCATTACCAAGACCCTATCAGCGACCTTACCATTGACTCTAAAGACTATTGGCAGAGTAAAACTGCCTATAAACCGCCGGGGTGGCAGACATTGATAACTAAGGCTTCCTTTTGGCAAAACTACACTACGTGTGGCCTTAAGCTCTACTATCTGGGCATTTTCCCTCCAAGGATTATTGGCCAATATGAAATTCTTTGCAATCTTTTCTATCTCCCCTTTGGAGACCGTAACAGATTCTCTAATGATCCTTATTCTCTCTGGTATATTTAGCGTGATGTTCTTTATGCCAGACTGTTCCACCCTTGCCCTGATATACTCCCTTGTAAGCTCCAAATAGCTGCCAGGACTAGGGGCATCTGCCAATTCAATATCTTTAAGACCTTCCTTTCCTTCAATCTTGGCAATGTCTCCTAAAAGGACAGTCTCACTTTTAACAATGACTATTTTAGGGATTTTAATTTTTTCTCCATAAGCCACTGACAGAGTAAGCAATAAAGATATCAGGACTATACCAATTTTCCCTCTCATTTTTACCTCTTTATATTGTTGGTCATTTGCATCATCTCATCGGCTGTCTGTATCGCTTTAGCATTTATCTCATATGCCCGCAGGGCAACTATCATATTGACCATTTCCTCCACCACACTAACATTAGACATCTCCACATATCCTTGAGCGATAGTGCCAAAACCCTCCTCCCCTGGGACGCCCAAGATAGGCTCACCAGAGGCGTCTGTAGGCATAAATAGGTTTCTCCCAAGACACCTTAAACCTGCCGGATTAATAAATTTTACAAGTTGAATCTGCCCGATTTGGCTTGCCTCTGTCGTGCCTGGCTGAATGACAGAGACTGTTCCATCTGAGCCCACAGAAATGGCTGTAGCATCCTCAGGGATGCTAATCTCTGGTTGTATGGGGTCACCATCTGAGGTAACGATACGCCCCTCTCTGTCTATTTTGAGGGCACCTGAGCGGGTATAGGCCAACTCCCCATTAGGCAGTAACACCTGAAAGAAGCCATCACCCTCAATGGCCAAGTCTAGGGGATTATCTGTCTTTTTATAATCTCCTTGGGAGAATATCCTCTGCACTGCTACAGGGCGTACCCCATGACCTATTTCAACACCTGTTGGTACCTGTGTCTCTGCAGTAGCAGCAGTACCTGGCGCCTTTAGTGTTAAGTACATTAAGTCCTGAAAATTTGCCCTAGAACGTTTAAAACCCACTGTATTTACATTTGCCAAGTTATTGGCAATAGTATCTACGGCCAATTTTTGGGCCTCCATGCCCGTAGCAGCAATCCATAAGGATTGTAACATCTTTATTCACCTCCATTCTTTATTTTAATTTATTAACTAACCCTCCCTATTTCATTTATGGCCTTATTATCAGTCTCATCCAGGGATTGAATCACCTTTTGACATGCCTCATAGGTACGTATAATCTCAATCATATTGATCATATTCTCTATTACATTTACGTTTGCACTTTCCAAAAAACCCTGATGTACTATGATAGAAGATGGACGGCCTGCGGATTCGGCTTCGGCTGCAAAGATCCCACCCCCTTCCTTTTTCAGTTTAGTACCCTTGGGAAATGCTACTATCTTTAAGGTATCCACCAGCCTGCCATCTACCCATACATTACCGTTAGTATCAATACTGACCTTACTGCCCTTGATTACAATGGGGCCTTTCTTTCCCAATACTGGATAGTTATCCTTTGTCACCAATATTTGCTTAGAATTTAGGGAAAAATCACCTCTTCTGGTATAGCGGATACCCATTGGGGTCGATATCGTGAAAAATCCATTGCCTTCTATTGCTAAATCTAAGGGATTTTCAGTAGGCTTGAGTAAACCAGGAGAAAAATCTGTATATCTTTTTCCTAACACTGAAAGCAAATACTGATGAAATGATGATACATCCTTCTTATAACCAGGTGTATCTGCATTGGCCAAGTTGTTTGTAACAATTTTAAGCCTTTCCTCCTGAACAAGATTTCCAGAAAGAGCAAAATATATGCCAGGATGCATATCTTACCCCTACATTAACGTTTAAGGTTAATAAGTTCTGTTAGTATTTCATCACTTGCTGTAATCACCCTCGCATTGGCCTGAAAGGCACGTTGAGTAAGGATCATATTAGTAAATTCTGTCGCCAAATCTACATTTGACTGCTCTAAGGAACCAGAGAGGATTTTGCCCTTTTGCCCTGTATTGGGTGCCCCTATAAGGGGTTGTCCAGAACTGCCTGTAACTGTATAGAGATTATTTCCTACCTTTTCTAAGTTCCATGGGTTAGTAAAGGTAGCAAGGGCAATGCGATAAAGCCTTTTTGTCTCACCATTGGAGAAGATACCAACAACATATCCATCTTCATCTATTGAGATATTTTCTAGTGAACCTGCAGCATTTCCATCCTGACTAATGAAATTGACGGTTGAGTCCTTGGCATATTGAGTAGTACCATCCGTACCAGTACCATAATCAAAGGTAACCTTTACTGCTGGTACCCCACCAAAATCAAAACTAATGGGTGTATCATCATTATCATCGGCTAAAGAACCAGCCGGCTTACCCTCTTTAGATCCATCATTAAAGGAGAGGTCTTGACTGCCAGCCTCTTTGTAATTGCCATCTGCATCTTTATAAATATAATGGGCTGTCCATGCATTATCACCGGTCTTGACAAAATATACAGTGACTGAATGGCCATTGCCTAGTGAATCGTATATAGTTATTGTTGTAGAATAGTTATAGGTATCTGGATCTGGTGGTGAATTACCTCCTGAGAAATTCCAGGTTTTGCTTTCTTCCCTTGCATCTAAATTCAATTTTAACTCTACACTTTCTGTGGCCTTTGGTGGGCATGTTATATTGGCCAGATTTATATTCCCCATAGACTTAATAATCTGTCCCTTTTCATTCACACCCCATCCCTGTAATGCATAGCCCTCAGGGGTTATTAAATCTCCATCCTCATTTATAATAAATTGACCAGCCCTGGTATAGAAGTTATTATTGCCATTGCTTACAACAAAAAAGCCATTACCATCAATAGCCAGATCCAATGGATTCCCTGTAGTAACAATTGAACCCTGTGTAAAAATGGGTAACACATTACTCATCATTACACCACTGCCTACTTGAATATTTGTTGATCCTGCCAAGGATGCACTCATCAAATCTGCAAATGAAAAGCGGTCTCCCTTAAAACCAATTGTATTTACGTTTGCAATATTATTACCAATGATCCCCATAGCCAGGTTTTGGGCCCTTAGCCCACTTACTGCAGTAAAGAGGGACTTTAACATCTTTACACCTCCTCAATACTTATTATTTGGTTGAATGAAATAAAGGTATCTCCTACTTTTAAGTGAAGTTGACCGCTCTCATCAAACTCTACACCTGTTACTGTACCCATAAAGTATGTATTGGCTTTTACTGGATCTCCGTTTTTGTCCTCTGCCATAACTTTAAAGGTGTAATCTCCAGATGGTAGCTCGTTTCCTTCATTGTCTTTCCCATTCCAATTAACTTCGTGTTCACCCTTTTCCTGTGCATTTCCCTCTAATGTCCTAACCAATCTCCCCTCACTGTCATAAATATTGATGATCACTTTTGAGGCATCAGTAGCCAAATCATAATGCAATGTTACCTCATTGCCCTTCTCTAAAGAGATAGCATTTCCTGCAGCCTTAACCTTCTTCCCCATTAAGCTTACAGCTAATAGATTGTTAATAGAGGCCTGATATGCTGTTAGAACCTGAAATTGATTATTGATATCTTTCAAGGCCTCTAACTGGCTAAACTGTGTCAGTTGGGCAATAAACTCCTCAGCGTTCATTGGCTCTAGCGGATTTTGGTTTTGTAATTCAGTAATAAGCAATTTATAGAAGGCATCCTTTCCAAGACCATTTTCGACCTTAGAGGCACCCTGCGTTGTATTAGGGGTAATTCCTTCTATTTGCATTTTTCTTTCACCTCCTTTCTTATGCCAAAATATCCAATGAGCTATCTTTACCAAGAGGTACCTCTGGGGAGACAGATTTAACAAAATGTGTTATCGTACCTATTTTTTTAGGGTACCGAACCAATTCTCGCCTGCTATTTGGCGCATGCCCATCTGGTTCTAACAAGACACTCATCTCCCCTACAGGCAACCCTTGCTGTAATAACATCTGAGAGAGTATATTTAGGTGCTGTTCAAGGGCCTGCTTTGCTATGTGGGTTGTAGCAAAGAAGTTTACCTTGAGCATACCCTGATCCCAGCCTACTTTAATCTTCAGCCTGCCCAGCACCTCTGGTTTAAGTCTTATTGTAATCTCATCTTTCCCCTCTTTTAGCTGAATATTTATCTTTTCAATAATCTGATTTAGAATAGGCTTATCCCTTATAATGTCCGTATTTTCTAAAACTGCAGATTGTTTTCTACTATCAATCTCACTGAGAAAATTATTAGGGGGGTATGGATTGGGTGTAGGTAAATTGATTTCTGCCTTCTCCCTTGGCAATTTGCCATTTGGCGCATGCCCATCCGGTTCTAACAAGACACTCATCTCCCCTACAGGCAACCCTTGCTGTAATAACATCTGAGAGAGTATATTTAGGTGCTGTTCAAGGGCCTGCTTTGCTATGTGGGTTGTAGCAAAGAAGTTTACCTTAAGCATACCCTGATCCCAGCCTACTTTAATCTTCAGCCTGCCCAGCACCTCTGGTTTAAGTCTTATTGTAATCTCATCTTTCCCCTCTTTTAGCTGAATATTTATCTTTTCAATAAGCTGGCTTAAAAAATTTACCATATTTACATTTTCTGATGAAAAGAGCCCTTCGGCTACATTGGATATTTTAACTTGACTTAGAATATCTGAAATAATTCTATTTATATTGTCTTGCTTCTCATTTCTGCCTAAGGTAGAGATAATGTCCTTTAGCATGTCTTTATCTAGCCTATCTACATTGGGCTGGGTTTTAACAAACCACTTTACAGCACTTACACTGCTTATATCCTTATCAACTAAACCTCCACCACTTATTGTCTTTGCATCCAAAAACTGAAATTGGGCCAAGATAAGCAAAAGGTCTATGACACAGTCCTTATCTCTTTCTTTCAATTTGGAATTTAAAGATTTCTGTCCTTTTTCAATTGATAAGTCACATGTCTCATGAATTGCCTGTTCTAAAAACCCAAAAAACATATTATTCATGACCTCAGGCCTGCAGTTTGGAGCTTGAGGCATGAGGCATGAAACGCTTAACTTGAACAGTTTTTCTGGATGATTTACTCCTGCTAACCCTCTATTTCCCAAGAAAAGATTGAGATTTTCTTTAATCATTTTATCTTCCAATCTCTAGGGCCTTGAGTATCATACTCTTTGTATTATTGATTACTGTAACATTGGCCTCATAAGCCCTGAGGGCTGAGATCATATTTACCATCTCTTCTAAAGGACTTATGTTTGGTAACTTTACATAACCATTTTTATCAGCATCTGGATGTGAAGGTTCATAAACTACCTTAAAGGGCCTTTGATCTTCTATTACAGAAATGGGTATAACTTTGTAAAGGGAATTATTCAAATTTGCCTCCAGGATATCTGAAAAATCAAAATTACTCACTGCAGGTACTGCCGTTACAAGGAGATCTTTTCTTCTATAGGGGCCTCCTTGGGGTGTCTGTGTAGTGTTTACATTTGCAATGTTGCTAGCAATCAAATCCATACGCAGTCGTTGTACCCTAAGACCCGTTGCACAAATCCTAAGTGGTAAAAACGGATCCATCCCTTACCTCCCTTCGTTTATTGCATACCTTAATTTGTTAAATTTTTGCGAAAGAATGCGGGTCATTACTTGATACATGAGAGAGTTTTCAGCCAATTGAGCCATTTGATAATCAATATCCACCCAGTTTCCATCTGGACTTGGAACAGTAGGTCGTACCAATATTAACCTTGGTTTGATGCGATCTACATCAGTAGAGGGGGCTAAATGCATATTATTAGTACGTATCAGACGCAATCTATCTTTTGAGTTTGTAACCTTTTTTAGCTCCTCCTTAAATATCAAATCAAATGGCCTATAGTTGGGTGTTTCTGCATTGGCAACATTTGCTGCAAGGATATCGTGTCTTAGACTGCAGAAGTCTAAGGCCTTTTCCAAAATCTTAAAAGAAGCATCAAAAAGATTGCCCATTTTACCTTCCTCCTTTAAGCTGTAATATCAACGTGTTTTTCTCTTTTCCCCTTTTTTTCTATCAATTTCTGCCTTCCTTTTTTTCTTTCTTTTAGTTTCCCTCCTTTATTATCTAGAGAATATAGCAATCTCTTTTCTTGACGTACTGTTTCTTCTTGCAACTCTAAAAAAAATACCCTTTTTGCCTCTTTGCCAAACCTTTGCCTGGTTTTCTGTATTTTTTCTATAGCCTCTCTCTGAGAGAGGATTTGGTCTAAATCAATAATCTTAACCATTTGTTCCTCCTATAATTCTTCCCTTTTAAAAAGTCCATGAATAAACCTCTGAAATCCATTAAAATGAGGACTTTCATGTGGAATTTTGCAAATCACTCTTGCTAACTGAAAGAAACATCTACTAGACTTTGCATATGGATAAATTTCTACTACTAATTGTTGTTTTCTTACCGCCTCTTTCAATTTTTTGTCCCTAAAGATAAATCCTAAATATTCCAGGGTTACATTCAGGAATTTATTCGTAACAAGCTCAATCTTTTCAAATATTCCTTTTGCCTCTTCCTCAGAATTGACTGAGTTTAATAGGATTTTAAAATGATTGACTCCATATTTCACAGAGAGTACCTTCATAAGGGCATAGGCATCGGTAAAGGAAGTAGGATCTGGTTCAATAACATTGATAACCTCAGAGGCCGCCACATTAAAACAAATAACATTAGAAGAAATACCAGCGGCAGTATCAATGAGCAAAAAGTCATAATCTTCATTTAATAAGAAAAATTCATTAAAAATGTGTTCCCTTTGATTAGCGTTAAGATTTGTCAACTCTTCCACCCCGGAACTAGCGGGTAGGATATCCACCCCACCAGGGCCAGAGACAATCACTTCAGGCAAGTGTTTTTTGCCCATAATTACATGCTCAAGTGTATACCTAGGAGTAAGTCCTAAAAGGATATCAATATTTGCCAATCCCAAATCGGCATCCAATACCAAGACCCTCTTTCCTAATTGAGCAATGGTATAGGCCAAATTGGCAACTATATTGGTCTTCCCCACACCCCCTTTACCACTGGTAATTGAAATTATTCTCGTCTGATTTGTTTTGACCTTTTGTAAACATCCATAGGGCCATTGAGAATCACACTTATAAGACTTTTCTATTTCTTTGGGTGCTATCATAGTAGTTACCTCTCGTGTTTATAATCAAATCTATTACCCGCTCTGGGGTAGCTACTTCAATGTCCTCAGGCACCCTTTGTCCTGTAGTAAGATAGGACAGGGGTTTTCCTGTATAGACCATCTGGTTAAAAATAGTCCCAAAAATATCTGCCTCGTCTATCTTGGTAAAAAGTAGGGAGGAAATAGGTAGTGAGTCAAATTCTTGGACGATTTTTGAAATTTCTTCTTCTTTGGTAGTTACACTAATTACCAAGTATGTAATAAAAGATGTAGGTATTACATTTAGGTAACGTGCCAAATCCTTAATTTTAAATTGATTGTAAGGGCTTACACCAAAGGTGTCTATGAGGATAAAGTCTTTATTGGCATAGTTTTTTATTATATCAAGCAATCTTTTTGGAGAGTTTGCTACCTCTATAGGCAATTCTAATAGCCTTGCATAGGCCTTTAATAAATCTGAGCCCCCCAATCTTGTATCTAGTGTAATAAGGCCAACACTTTTATCTTTACTCAAATTCCCTGCTATTTTGGCCAAAGTGGTGGTCTTTCCCATACCTGTTGGGCCTACAAATACAGCAATGCGCCTTTGTTTTTCTAAGGGTGGGAGCACCTTTACCAATTTAAATAAAAGATCATAAAGAAACTCCTTAACAGATACATCTTCTCTTAATATTCCTGCTAATATACCTTCTTTAATGCCTTCAATGATCTTTAAGGCAATTTCCCCTGACAGATCACCTCTTTTGGTCCATTGAAAGAGATGTAACATCTGCTTTTCAACAAATAAATCCTCAATAAGTGCTTTCAACTCCATTATCTCTGTCTGAATTTCCTTTAAATCCCAGTTTTCCTTCACTTCTTTCGGTGAGGATATTATAGGACTGTCTGCAGCAGCAGTTACCTCTACATGTCTATTCAGAAATCCGAACTTTCTCACAGACAAAATAACTGCATCAGGTCCTAGTGTATCCTTTACCTGTTTGATGGCTTCTTTGATTGTTTTTGCCTCAAAACGTTTAACTTTCATGTTCAAACTTTACCAAACCTACTGATTTTATCTTTATATTATCAGGTACTTCGCTGTAGGAAAGTACAATCAGATTAGGTATACTTCTTTCTGTAAGTCGCTTAAAATGTCGCCTTATTTTAGGAGAACAAAGAATTATAGGTAAGTGCCCTTGATTTGTCAGATTGGCGACATTTTTGTTGATTTCCGCAATGATACGATTTGTCACATCAGGTGCAAGGGCAGGATAGTTGCCAAAATCTGTTTGCTGAATGGATTTCTCAATTAAGTCTTCTATTTCTTGATCTAACATAATAACGTGCAGGGTTCCATTTGATTGATATTGCTTTACAATAAACCGACCCAGTCTCTCACGCACATACTCTGTAAGTACATCTAGGTCTTTAATCAACGGTGCATAATCGGCTAAGGCCTCTAAGATCGTGGCCAAATCCCTAATAGGGACTTGTTCTTTTAAAAGGTTTTGAAGTACCTTTTGTACACCACCTAAACTTAGGAGATTTGGGACCAACTCCTCTACGACCCTTGGATGAGTAGCCTTCAGATTGTCAAGTAACCGCTGTACCTCCTCCCTATCCAATAGCTCATGGCAATGCCATTTCACTACCTCTGTAAAATGTGTAATAAGGACAGTAATAGGGTCTACTACCGTATAGCCCAAGGCCTTTGCCCTCTTTACCTCTTTATCAGGTATCCATTTAGCTGGCAGGCCAAAGACAGGCTCTTTTGTATCAATTCCCTCTATTTTTTCTTTGATATTGCCTGGATTTATTGCCAGATGATGCCTAAGCATTAGTTCTCCCTTTGCTATTTCTATCCCTTTAATTAATATGCTATAGGCGTTTGGGCCTAGTTCCAAGTTGTCCTTGATGCGAACAGGGGGTAGGATAAAACCCATTTCTTTGGCATATTTCTTTCGCACCATTTTTATCCTCTCCAAAAGGTCACCACCTTGACTTGCATCCACTAGGCTAATCAAACGATAGCCTATCTCTAGGCCAATTGGGTCCAAAGGAGGAATCTCTACTGTTTCTTCCTCTGGGTGTTCAGATTCCATCTTCTCCTCCAAGGCTGTTTTTTGGGCCTTGGTATTTAAATAACCCAACATCCCTACTAGTAGGCCTAAGATAATAAATGGGATATGTGGAAGGCCAGGGATAAGTCCAAAACCCAATATAATAGCAGAGGCAGTGCTCACTGCCCGAGGGTGGGAAAATACCTGTTTGCCCATTTCATAGCCCAGATTTGCCTCTGAGGCAGCACGTGAGATAATGATTCCAGCCGCTGTAGAGACAATGAGGGCAGGGATCTGACTGACTAGACCATCCCCTACCGTTAAAATTGTGTAAGTACAAGCAGCCTTGGCCAAAGGCATCTTCTTTTGAAAGACACCTATAATAAGACCTCCAAGGATATTGATAATGGTAATGATTATTGCCGCAATGGCATCGCCACGTACAAATTTGCTAGCACCATCCATGGCCCCATAAAAATCTGCCTCAAGGGAGATCTCCTCCCTCCTTTTTCTTGCCTCTGCCTCGTCTATTAGACCTGCATTTAAATCGGCATCTATACTCATCTGCTTTCCGGGCATGGCATCTAGGGTAAAACGGGCAGCTACCTCGGCAATACGGCCAGCCCCCTTTGTAATTACTATGAAGTTGATTACCACCAAAATGATAAATACAATAAAACCTACTACATAATTTCCACCTACTACAAATTGGCCAAAGGAGTTAATTACCCTACCAGCGGCAAGGGGACCCTGATTGCCATGTAGTAAGATCAATCTAGTAGAGGCCACATTTAAGGAGAGACGGAATAAGGTTGCTACCAACAGTAAGGATGGAAATACAGAGAATTCTAGTGTTTTTAAAACATACATAGATACTAAAAGGATAATTAGGGAAAAACTAATATTAAATGTAAGCATGATATCTAAAAGAAAAGGAGGGATAGGGACTATCATAACCAAAAGTATTGCTACTAGCCCCAATGCAGTTATAATGTCAGTCTTTTTAAATATTAGCTCTTTGTTCATAACCTCTTCCCTTTGAGCCTATAGACATAGGCCAAGATCTCTGCCACAGCCTTATAGAGGGTTGGAGGAATAGTCTGGCCAACCTCTACAGTCTTGTAGAGTATTTGTGCCAACCACTCATTCTCTACTATGGTTATATTATGTGCCCTTGCAATCTGTTTTATCCTTTCTGCCAAAAGGCCTGCCCCTTTGGCTACCACCTCTGGTGCTACCATCTTCTTGTGCTCATACTTTAAGGCTACTGCTAATCTTATAGGATTTGTAATCACAACATCTGCCTTAGGTACTGCCTGCATCATCCTCCTACGTGCTATCTGTCTTTGCAGACTCCTAATCCTGGCCTTAATCTTAGGATCGCCCTCTCTTTCCCTATACTCTTCCTTTACCTCCTGTTTAGTCATTCTTAAATTCTGTTCATACTGATATCTCTGATATAGATAATCAAGACATGCTATAATAAATAATACCAAACCTACTTTGATGCAGATATTAAAGGAAATCCTCACCATATAACTAATGATTTGATTAATAGAAAGGGTACTTAGTGCGGGCAAATGGGGAAGTTCATGTATAATTATACGATAGGTTATATAAGCTATTACAAAAAGTTTTAAGATAGACTTCAGTAGCTCTACAAAGGCTGAAAGTGAAAAAAGGCGTCCTAATCCACTTATAGGATTGATTCGAGAAAGCCTGGGAGTAATTGGATCGGCGCTGAGGATAAAACCTGTCTGAATATAATTAGTCAATAAGCACACAAATATTAGGCCAATAAAGAGCGGAGATAGTGCCCAAGATAGCGCTTGCAATATATACCTACCAGCATGATCTAGATACAAAGGACTGACATGCATAGAGTTGGCATGAGCCCAAAATTGTCTTGAGAAGGCTATGAGAGTATTGTTTAGGTAGTAGCCATAAAGATATAATATAGTGCTAGCCACCAAAATAATTATGGCTGTTGGGATTTCCCGGCTTTTTGCAACCTGCCCTTTCTTTCTGGCCTCAGTCCTTCGTTTCGGAGTGGCCGGTTCTGTCCTATCTTCTTTAAACCAAGCCATTAATGACCTCCTAACAACCTCAGACTAGAGAAAAGGTCATAGGCCATCTGATGGAAAGATTGCTTCAGGCAAAAGACAAAAAATGGTATAGATACAGCAAATATTAAGAGTCCTATTCCAATCTCTAAGGGGAAACCTACAATAAATACATTTATTTGAGGCATGGTCCTGGCAATTATGCTCAAAGCAACATTAGTAAAGATAAGGGTAACCAAGATAGGGGCAGCTATTTTTAGGGCCACAGAAAACATAGCCCCTGAAATATGTATCAAATTTTCCATTAATCTACCGGTAAAAACTGCATTACCAAGTGAAATCTGCTCAAAGCTTTTTACAATAGCCGTAATTAGAAAGTGATGGGCACCTATGCCCAAAAAGACAAGGAGTGCTAAAAGTTGCTTGAACTGGGAGGTAATAGAAATTTGATTGCTGCTATAGGGATCAATTACATTTACAATGGCAAAGCCCATTTGATAGCCTACAAATTGACCAGCCAACCGAATGCCATCAAACACAAAGTGGACAATGAAGGCCATGGTCAGGCCTATTATTAGTTCATGGCATATATTTAAGGCCAAAATCCAAATATTTCCTGTTATCCTTTGGTGCTGAATAAATGGGAAGACAATCAATGTAATAAAAAAACTCAGCCCCATTTTTACCTGCCATGGGACGTTGTAGCTCCCAAAGAGGGGAAGAAAATAAATAATGCAGCTTATTCTTATAAATCCTAAAAAAAAGGTAAGTATCAAATCCATTTCACCTCACACAATTAGGGATTTGAGAGAAAATATAGACTGTAAAGTCAATTATAATTTGTAACATCCACGGCCCAAAGATTATTATTGCTAGGACTACAGCTATAATTTTTGGTACAAATGTTAATGTCATCTCCTGTATCTGGGTTACTGCCTGAAGGACGCTTATAAGGATGCCAGCGAGGAGGCCAGCTATAAGCATAGGTGCTGAGATGAGTATTATCGCCTTTATTGTTTGTTGAGCAATATTTAAGATAAATTCCATGCTCATTTTTTAACCCATTGCAAAACTCTTGATTATGGAGCCAACAATTAGATTCCACCCATCTACAAGGACAAAGAGCATCAATTTAAATGGAAGTGAAATCATTATTGGTGGCAACATCAGCATCCCCATCGAAAGGAGTACTGAAGAAACCACCATATCAATTACCAAAAATGGGATATATACAAAGAACCCCATTTGAAATGCAGTCTTTAATTCACTGATAATAAAGGCAGGGATTATTACACTTGTAGGGATATCCTTTGGTGAAGATGGGCGAGGCATCTTAGACAACCTCACAAATAATGCCAAGTCATTCTCACGTGTTTGCCTTAACATAAATTTTCTTAAGGGGCCCATTGCCTTGTAATAGGCAGTTTCAATGGAGATCTGATGATTTATATAAGGTTTTAAAGCAGTCTCATTTATCTTTTGGAAGATAGGGGTCATGAGGAAAAATGTAATAAAAAGAGAAAGACCTATTAGGACTTGATTAGAAGGCATCTGTTGAGTGCCTAATGCCTGTCTTAAAATGGAAAAGACAATTATGATTCTGGTAAAGGAGGTAAGCATAATCAAAATAGCCGGTGCTAAGGAAAGGATAGTCAGTAAAATTAAGATTTTTAGGCTATTGCTTATGTCATCTGGTCCCTTTGGGACATTGAGGTTGATATTAAGACCAGGCGCGGCCTCCTTTGCCAAGACATGATGGGCAAAAAGACAGATAATTATTGAAATTAAAATTATCTTTCTCATACCTCTTCTAGTTTGACAAATTTTCCTCTTAGCACCTTTGCTGTTTCCTCTATCTTGTCTGTTTCTTGATTTAATGTATCTTTAAAATCGTTAGATTTTTTTGAGTTTGTTAAGACCGAAATTCTATCAGGAGTTATACCCAAAACCATTTGCTCACCATTAATTTCTACCAAGGCAATAGATTGTTGGGGAGAAAAATAATGAGTAGCCAAAATCCTAATTAGGCCCGTATCTTTTCTTATTCCTCTACCCTGAAAGGCCAAAAGCCTTTTCCAGGCAAATAAGGTCAAAAAGATAGCACCTAGTACGATGGATAATGAGCTTATACCCTTAAGGAATATAGAATAAAAATCCCTTTTGAACATATCATGTACCTCAATATTTGCGGTTTTTTCAAAGGATAATAATTCATGCCCTACAGATTTTGTTTCACTTACTCCAAGAGTAGGAAATAAACAAATTAACAATAAAATAATAAAAATCTTAAATCTATTCATTTTAATTGCTCAATCCTCTCCATTTCACTAATTATAGATAAAAGCCTTATGCCGTATTTTTCATTCACCACTACTACTTCACCCTTGGCAATAGGTTTTTGATTTACCAGTACCTCTAATGGTTCACCAGCAGCTGTGGGAAGTTCTACAATTGAACCCTCACCTAGTTTTAGGAGTTCCCTTATTGTCATCTTTGTACGTCCTAACTCTACCGTTACTTGGAGTGGGACATCTAAAAGCATTTCAAGACCCTTTATTTCCTTATTCTTTTGGCTTGCTACCTCCTGTTTCATCTTTGCCTCCCTCAATGGATATTCTAATAGCCTTATTGCCTCTAAACTGAACAGGGTAGCCTTCAAACTTGGGGATTCCCTCTATGTTGATTGTTACTTTATCAGATATACCCTTATTGAGATTAATTATGCTTCCTTTCTTTAAATTTCCTATCTCTCTTAAGGTCATCTCAACTTTTCCTAATTCTGCTATTAATTCTACCTCTGCATCTAAAAGTCTATTTAGAATTTCCTTTGTCCAGCTACTGGTCAATTGGGCCCCTTCTCTTTCCATAGATCTCTCTTTTAGAGGATTTAGAGAAAAGTGTGGGATGCCAAATACCATGTTACTGACAACCTTTTCTATGGTTATCCTTATAGGAATAATTACAAGGGGCTCATCGGCGGCAAATGTGGTCAACAGTTGAGGATTAAATTCAATATTTTTAAGTACAGACTTTGCCTTTACTACTGAATTCCAGGCATCTTCCAAGTCACTTAAGGCAATAGAGACAATTTTTTTAATTAAAGATTGTTCCAAAGTGGCAAATGTAGTAGCACCTTCTCTATTTATAGGGGTACCTGATCCACCACAAAGTAGGTCTATTAGGGCCAACACCAATTCTGTTTCCAGGATGAATAGAAACTCCCCACGGAGGGGCTCAATCTCTATAGTGTTTATCCAACAAAGGCTAGGAAGTGTCTCTACAAATTCACCAAAGGTCTGGTTGTCGACAGGACAAAGCTCCATCCTTACTACTTTACGGAGCCTTAAAGAAAGAGAGGCCCTAAAATTAAGTGTAAAACGATGGAAGACCACATTGAGTATAGTTGATAATTTGGGAGAAGGGTGTTTCTTAGTAATAAAGTCGTAAGGTTGAACCTCTTTCTTTGGGTATTCCTTTTCAGTATCCAATCTCTTCTCTGAAAGGGCCATACGCAGTGTTTCTATCTCTTGATTAGACAGTATTTGTGCCAAAATGCCCCCCTTACTGAATTACAAATTCACTAAAATATACATCGATTACATTTCCAGATTCTAAGACATTATTTATACCCTTTTTTATCTCCTCTCGAAGTTTTGCCTTTCCACTTATGTTACAAACATCTTTAAAACCCTTATTTGTCAAAATCATAATTATAGTATCGCGAATACTTGCCATTTTGTCTTCAACCTCTTGAATGGTCCCTTTTGAATTCAAGGCCAAATCCATAGTAACCTTTAGATACCGCCTTCCCTCTTCATCTAGTAAATTCACTATAAATGGTTGTAGTTGATAAGTAGCAACGGCCTTTACCCTTTTACTTTCCTTTTTAGAACCTTTATCTTTTGGATGTTTTGAAACTGGCTTGTTAATTAATAGCAAAATAAGAATTGTAACTACCAATGCCAATGTAATTGATTGAATAATGATTAAAAGCATAAAGGGATTTTTTCTGGATTTTTCTTCTTCTGCCATATTAGCCTCTCCTCTCAACAATTATCTCTACACGCCTATTTTCTTTATTTTTTTGTGGCAGTGGTTTTATGTCTCCATAACCAATAATGCTAAAACGCCCTGGTGATAATTTTTTTGTGCCTAAGAGAAAGTGAAGTACGTTGGCTGCCCTCTTTATAGAAAGGAGGAACTTATCATTTTCTAAGCTATCTGTGTGTCCCTCTATCCTTATTTCTCCTGGTAATCTCCACAATAAATCAGCAATCTTAGAAAGGTATGGAAAGGCACTGGGATTGATTTCTGCACTGTTATAGGGAAATAGGATTTTGCCAGGGATTCTTATTGTCCAAGTACCTTCTTTTTGGATAACTTCTATATCCTTTGTCAATTGAGCCAAAATTTGGCCAACAGCACCCTTTTTTGCCTCTTTTAAGGCCTCCTTAAAAGAGACAAAGACAAATCCGCCCCCTCCTTTAAAGATACCTTCTCCTCCAGTGCCAGAGATTAAGGCATCTTTAACACTGTTAGCATAAGTCCTGATTTTTTCTACATCAAAGGAGGACATGGATATCAGCATTACAAAGAATGTAAGCATTAGAGTAGTCATATCAGAAAATGTAGTCATCCATGCATTAGGGTTTTTCTTCATTAAAAAAACTCCCTTACTTTAAAAATAAATCCACGTATACTTACCCAGTTTGATCTTATTGTCTTTGGTTTGCCTTCAAGAATAATCCATACCCTTCGATTTTTTGCCCTGTGCTCTTTTGTGTCATTTGGAAAAAGGGGGTGGTATTCACCACAACCTACAGCTATAAATCTATCTCTAGGCAGCCCTTTATTTTTTATAAAATATTTCATCACAGCTAGGGCCCTAGCCGCTGATAGCTCAAAGTTAGAGGCAAACCTTTTGCTACGGATGGGTGCACTGTCTGTGTGACCTTCTATTCTTACTCTATTGGAGGAAGAGGCTATCAAATTTGCTGCCTCATCCAAAATTGGATAGATTTTTGGATTTAGGCTAGTACTACCTGCTGGAAAAAGCAGATCCCCACTTAAGACCAAAACGAGACCGTGCTTGCTTATGCCTAATTTTATCTCATTTGAGAGATTGAGATTGTATATAAGTGATCTTAGGTAATCCAAGGCCCTTTGATTTATACCTTCTACCCTATATTCAGAGGGAGAGGCCAAATCATTGCCTAAAATACTACCTTTTCCCTCTAGGACACCAAAGCTTTTTTTAATAGAGCAAATACCTTTCTTTACCTTTTCCTCTGTGACTGTTGCCATTGATGTTATACAGATAAAGAAGGCCAAGAGAATAAGGGCCAAAGAGGTATAGGCCACTATAAATGTATCTTTATTCTCTTTCATTCTGCCTTGACCTTTGCCTGCTTACTTAATACCCTTAAACGTGGCTCTAAAAATGCATGCAACTTTGCCTCTACTACCCTTGGGTTCAATCCCTCGCTAATGCATATAATGCCCTCTATTGCCATTTCCTTAATTAGGCATTCATAGGTTGTAAGTACATGCAGTTTGCCGCTAATGGGCAAAAACAATACATTTGCCAAAATAGCCCCATATAGGGTAGTGATTAAGGCAACTGCCATGGCCGGCCCGATGGTGCTTGGGTCTGACATACTCTGTAGCATCTGTACCAAACCTATTAGTGTCCCAATAAGCCCCATGGCCGGTGAAATAGCCCCCATAGTCCCAAATATATCTTCCCCTAGTTTGTGTCTTTCCTTAAGGTAATTTACCTCTTTAGATAAGGTATCCTTTATTATCTGAGGGTCAAAACCATCTATAAGCATTTGCAATCCCTTTTTAAAGAAGGGGTTATCTACCTTTTCTGCCTCTGTCTCTAAGGCCAATATGCCCTCCTTTCTAGCTTTATCAGCAAAGGATACCAAAAGACTTACATAATACGTAGGGGCCTCTGGTTTATTTAAAAAGGCATTTTTTACTACCTTGGCAGCACGAAATACCTCCTTTAGTGGATAATTAATGAGGACAGCCCCGATTGTGCCCCCAAGCACTATAAGCAGGGAGGGGATGTTTATAAAGAGGTTTATACCGCTACCTGAGGTAATAGCCATAATCATAAGGCCAAAGGCAGAGATTATTCCTAAAATAGTAGCAATATCCATTACTTTAACCTTGCCATTTCCTCTGTTATCTCACATGCCCTTTTTGGACTGACATAGGCCCAAATGGCACCTGCCTTCCTCTTATTCATATAAAACATAATCTTTGCAGCAATCTTTATATTTAGCCGTTCGATTATCCTTGCTGCCTCTTGGGGAGATGTAGATGCATATATCCTTGCCAGCTCTTCTAAGTGTTTTTCTTTCATCTTTCCCATTTTCGAAAAATAGACATTAATCTCACCCCTAAGTTTTTTTAGTTCTTCGATCCTTTTCTCTATTCCTTCTTTGATTATCTCTAATTCTTCTTTCTTTCTCTCTATTTCTAACTCCTTTTGTTTGAGCTCTTTCTCCTTTGCCCTTAAGGTAGATAAAAGTGCCTGTTCAGGTCCCTTTTCCTGTGCAAAGGCCCCTATAAGGCCTATGAGGAAGAAAATAAATAACGCAATCAAAAGGCAATTAGGCTTGATGTCGGAAAAATCCATTTATTGCTACCTCGTCTAGAAAATATTGTTCTTTTCTAAAAAGAGACCTCTGTTTAAGTTGTTGCCATCTTTCTTTTAATTTTTCTAAGATTTTTCTTTCTTTTGTTGCCTCAATTAATTGTTTGTGTTTTATTTGATATTGAATATTTATAGCATCTAGATCCTCTTTGGCGCTTTTGACCCTCCTCTCTAAAATAGTCATATAGTGAAATAGTGAGACAATATCCCAGATAACTTTTGATTCTCTTTGGTTTTTTCTTAAAGTATGTAAAATATTCTTCTTTTCCTCCTCTAACATATCAATTTTGGCCTTTTTTTGATTTATCTGATTTTTGATTTCCGCAAGTTCTTTTGCGAGACGCTCCTCTTTGTTTTTACGATAATTAAGCAATACCTCTAAACTAAATCCTCCCATCAAAAAGCCCCTTTAATTGTTCTAAACTCTCCTCAAATGTTATCTTCTCATTCATGTCTTGTTTGAGATAAGACCTTAGTTTATCTATCATAGAGATTGCATAATCTATCTTTGGATTACTGCCTTTTACATAGGCACCAATATTGATTAAATCCTCTGCCCTTTTATAAGTAGCCAAGATATCTCTAAAATAATTGGAAAGTTCTTGATGTTCCTTTGAGGTAATATCTACCATAAGTCTGCTTACACTGCTCAATACATCTATAGGAGGATATTGATTTTGCCTAGTAAGTTCACGAGAAAGGACAATGTGTCCATCAAGTATTGCCCGAGCAGCATCTGCAATAGGGTCATTCATATCATCTCCTTCTACTAACACTGTATAGAGACCAGTAATACTCCCCCTTTCCCAATTGCCTGCCCTCTCCAAGAGTTTAGGTAAAGTTGCAAAGACTGATGGGGTATACCCCCTAGTAGTAGGTGGCTCTCCGCAAGAGAGCCCAAGCTCCCTTTTTGCCATGGCAAACCTTGTTATAGAATCCATAATTAAAAGGACATCCCTTCCTTTATCCTTAAAATACTCGGCAATGGCAGTGGCTACAAATGCCCCCCTCATCCTAATAAGTGGGGGTTGATCAGAGGTAGCTACTACAACAACCGTTTGATTTATGGCATCTTTTATATGTTTTTCAATGAAGTCCTTTACCTCTCTACCCCTCTCTCCAATAAGGGCAACTACTTTCACATCGGCATTGGCATTTCTTACCATCATTCCTAAAAGGGTGGTTTTCCCTACCCCACTGCCTGAAAAGATACCTATCCTTTGCCCCTTTCCTACGCTGATCAAGCCATTAATTGCCCTAATGCCCACATCCAGTGGTGTGTCTATCTTTTTTCGTTTGAGTGGATTAGAGGGTGAGGTATAGACTAAATATTCATCTGATGTCGTAATAGGTCCCTTTCCGTCTATGGGATTTCCTAAGCCATCTATTGTCCTCCCTAAAATACCTCTGCCAATACTTATTCTGGCCTGCCTTTTCAAATGCACAATCTTACTATCTGGGAGAATACCTTCAGTTTCGCCAAACGGAACAAGTAATAGGTGATTGTTTTTAAACCCTACAACCTCTGCCTCTATCCCTTTATCCCTAACCAGGATTTCACAAATATCACCAATAGCTGCCTTTATTCCTACTGCCTCTACCACTAGACCCACAACCTTTGTTACCTTTCCCTTCATAATCATAGGGTTATATTCTTTAATCGCCTTATAATACCTCTCCATCTGCTAGGCCCCTTATGAATTGACAGATCTCTCTCCACTGGGTATCAATCCTGGCATCAACCTCTGAGTGCTTGGTCTTTACCAAACAGCCACCCAAGTCTACTGAACTGTCCTTTTTAAAAAGGACCTTCTTTGCCCCTTCAATAGGTGAAAGGAGGTCTTTGTTTGCCATAAGAAAATCATAGTCCTTTGGATTTAATTCGATGATGATTTCATCTTCATCTGGAAGCTGGCCAATGGCCTCGGTTATATTCCCTAACACTATATCTCTTGACTGTTCTACTTCTTTTTTAATAATATTTTTTGCAATTAATAAAGAAAGCCTAATAATATCCCTTTTTGCATCTAAAATTTTATGTTTCCTTAACTTACTTACCTCATCTATAATCATATTTAGCTTTTTAATTAGAGGTTCCATTTTTCTCTTGGCCTCTTCTAACCCCGCCATTTCACCTTTTTCCCTTCCCTCATAAAATCCCTTTTTAAAACCAGACTCATAGGCCTGTTTTTTGATCTCCCCTAATTTTCTTTCTACTTTTTTTTCTACAATTAAGGGCCTGATTATTTCATTAGACTGCCATGGAAAATTACTTCCAAAAAGTGGCTTTATTTCATACCTATTAGACAAGGACATCTTCCTCTCCCGTTTTTAATATGATTTTTCCTTCTTCTTCCAATTTTTTTGCTACATTTACTATTCTCTGCTGTGCAGCCTCTATATCCTTAAGCCTAACTGGACCCATGGCCTCCATATCCTCTAACAACATCTCCCTTGCCCTTTGAGAGAGATTTTTTAAGAAGAGGGACTTTAAATCCTCTTTTGCTATCTTTAAGGACAATACCAGATCCTTTGTATCTATTTCCCTCGAGAGTATTTGGATACTCCTATCGTCTAGATTTATTAGATCATCAAATGTGAAAAGATGGCTTTCTATCTCTTTGGCAAGCTCTGGATCAATAGACTTAAGTTCAAAAAGTATTGGCTCAAGCGTCTTAAGATCCAAAATTTTGGAAAATTCAATTACCTTTTTTATCCCACCCCTTTGTCTAGTTTCTAAGGCGCTAGAACTTGCAACCTTTTTTCGTAAAGTCTCTTGGACCTCTTCAATGACCTCTGGGGGGATGCGCTCCATGTGCGCAATGCGATAGACCACCTCTGTCCTAATTTCTTGTGGTAATTCTGAAATAATCTCCTTTGCCTCTTTAGGCCCCAGACATGATATAATCAAGGCAACAACCTGTGGGTGCTCATCTTGGATAAGTGTAGCAAGCATCTTACTATCAAAATTGATAGTCCTGCTGCCAGGATCAAATGCCTTAATTATTTCATCCACCTCTTCACTCCTCTTTTCCCCTAACACTTTAGGAACAACATCTTTTACAAATCTTTTCCCTTCACTTAATAACCCAATATGATGAAGTTTTTCCTTTGCCTCTTTTAAAACATCTTCAACCTTCTGTTTAGGAATTGTGTCTAATTGAGCCATGGCCTTAGATACTGCTAGAATTTCATTTTGGTCTAGATTGCGTAGCACTTTAATGGCTGTCTCTGTGTCAAGACTTAATAATAGAACAGATACCTTTTGCACCCCATTCATTATTTGACCTCCCTAATCCAAGATTTTGCTATCTGGGCCATCTTTTCTGGTTCTTTTTTTGCTATCTCTTTTATTTCTTCCGTTAAAGAAAGGGCCTTTGGTTTTTCCATAGATACCTCAAGCTCTCTAACTGGTTTTGGGAGGCCCTCAAGCTCAGGCAATGCAGTAGGGGTTAATGAATTTAATAATTTCTTTAGAAGAATAGCCAAAATAACCACTAAAATCACCAAAGTAAATCCCTTTGCCAAAGAGATTGCCAATCTGTATAAAAACTGCCTTTTTTCTAATAATTCGGCCTTTTTCTGCATAATGGCCTCTTCTTTTAAATAACTTTTATCAAATGGCATGCCTACAATATCAATCTGGTCTCCCCTTTCCTTGGAGTAACCTACGGCCTTTTCTACTATTGCCTTAAATTTTTTCATCTCTTCCTCTTTATATTTTCCATCAACAAGTACAGCTACAGAGATCCTTTTTATCTTTCCTATAGGCTCGGTAATGTGTTTTACAGTCTTACTTATCTCATAGTTTATGATTTTATTGTGTCTACTTTGCTTCAGTGGGGTAGGGGTTATGTTCCCTTTTTGTCCTTTAGGAAGATTAGACAAGACACCAGGGATACCAAAGGGGGTTGTCTGCATCCCAGCAGATGTCTGTTCTATGTGTTGTTCACTCCTTATAGCTACCTCATCAGGATTATAAAGCTCTTCTCTCTTTTCTACCCGAGAGAAGTCCATATCAACAGATACTTTTGCTATTACCTTTCCCACTCCAACCGCCTTTTCTAAGAGTGATTTGACCTTTTGCTCTAGTTCTGCTTCTAACTGGTTTTGCATCCTTAATTGATCACCTAACCACTTTCCAGAATTTTTTCCATTCACACCAGCTGCCAATATGTGACCATCTGTATCAACAATTACTACATCCTTTGGGTCTAATCTGGGCACACTGGCAGATACCAAATAGGCAATGGCTCGGGCCTTATCCTCAGTAAGTAAGCTATTTGGATGGATTTTTAATAAAACCGAAACTGATGGTCTCTTCTCCTTTTCAATAAAAAGCGACTCTTTAGGCATTGCTATGTGTACCCTAGCCCAATCTACCTCATTAAGACTGGAGATAGTTCGACTGAGTTCACCTTGGAGGGCCCGCCAGTAGTTAACTTTTTGGGCAAAATCAGTAATGCCAAAGCTTGTTTTATCAAATAGCTCAAAGCCTGCTTGTTTTCCCTTAGGTAGCCCCTCTGATGCAAGCTTTATTCTTATTTCATAGACCTTATCTTCTGGAACATATATTTTCCCGCTATCCTTTAATTTATATGATATCCTCATCTCTTTTAGTCTATTTATAATTGTTCCGGCATCCTGTGGATCAAGATTTGCGTATAAGACCTTGTATTCAGGGGTCTTAATCCACATAAGGGTTACTACTGTGCTGCTAACAAATAAGGCCAAGATTGTCCCTAAAGCAATCTTTTTCTTAAGAGGTATGCGTTTTAAAGAGTTTATTGAATTTTTTAAAGTGTCAAGCATCTTTACACTTGCATCCTCATTATTTCTTGATATGCCTCAAGCAGTTTATTTCTAATTTTCATTAGTAATCTAAATGAGAGGTCTGCCTTTTCTAAGGCAATCATTACCTGATGAACATCCATTTTTCCTGCTAAAAACTGATTTATAGCCCTTTCTGCTTCTTTCTGTTGTCTATCTACATCCCTTAGATATTTTTTAAGTATATCTTTAAATGTGTTGACAGTTTTTTCTGGGTGCTGATTGGCTATAAATAATGCCTTTTCAAAATCTATCTTTGAGACCATCTTCTAAAATAAGGATATAAATTCCTTGTATTTATCTTCCCAATTAATGTCTTCTATAGCATTAGCACTAATTCTTTCCCAAAATGGTCCGCCTTTTATACCTTTATAGACAACTTTTGCTTCATTACTTAGTTTTAAATTACGGTAACAGTTAGCCATTTGATAAAAGATGAAGTTTTCTTCTTTGCACCCATTACACATTTTTATTGCCTTTTTATAAGTATTTAGAGCGTCTCTGTAGTCTTTTTTTCGATAAAGGCAATTTGCCATATTCAAATAACTATCCATAACGAATCTTTTATCATTACTTTTTCTTATTGCTTTTTTGAAATATTTAATAGCAACCCGATCTTTGCCCATCCTTTCACAGCATTTAGCTAGCAAATAATATATATCTGCTTTATCTTTTTTATATTCCTTAACCAATTTTTTTAAAATGCATGCTGCCTGCTCAAACCTATTTTCTCGATAAAGGGCATATGCAAGAAGATTTAATGCATTATATGTTAGGTCTTTTTGATGGTGACTTTTGATAAAAGGAGTAAGTAAGGAGATTGTATTGGCATAATCTCCTTTCTTGTTGTATATATCAGCAACTTTTATAATATTTTTCGCACTTAAACTATTTTTGTATATACTTAGCGCCCTTTCATAAAACCCCAAATAGTAATAAGAATCAGCTATTTTAGTGGCCAGACTAATATTACTTATCTTTTTAAGATATAATCGATTTTTCTCATAAATTTTGACAATATCAAGGTAATTTTTTTCTTTATAAAATCCATCTATTATTGGGGAGAGGGCATCTTGTAATAAGTCAATAGCATCTTGGACAAACTTACTAGTTGGATGGGTGCTAAGGAAGTCTCTGAAAGTTTCAACTGCCTTTCTATAATTACCTTTTTTTAGAAATACACTTCCTATCCGCAAGTATGCCAATTCAGCCAATTCAGGCATTGGAATCCTCGTAATTTCTTGATATGTCTCAATAGGATTCCAATAGTCCTTATAAATAGGGGTTGAGGGAATGTCTAAATTAGGCACAATTTCCCCGATATCTGCTAGATGGAATCTACTAATCCAAAATTCCTCACTATAGGGATAGTGCTTGAGAACCTGGGCATAAGTTTCTATGGCCTGGGTGTATTTTCCGCACCGAAAGAGGGCATCTGCTGCCTTTACCAAGGCAGAGGCAGCAAATGGTTTTTTATTATAAATCCTATATATTTCCAGATAGGCATTGGCTGCCTTTTCAAAATCACCATAGGTGAAATAGAGTTCTGCCAGACGTAGATAAGTCTCTGGCTTTTTCCTTAGATATTCTTTAGCCAAATCATTAGCTAACGCCTCATTATAAAATCCTCTAGCAGCTAGATAATTATTTAAATCTACATAGCAATTACCCAAGAAAAAGCAGATTTTTATAGCTAGTTTTTTATCTTTACAATTATTCAGGGCCTTTCTTAGAAGTTTGATTGTCTCATCTATTTTTTTTGATTCATAGGCCAAGACTGCCTGCTCATAGTATGCATAATTTACAAAACTACTTTTGGGATATCCCTTAATTAATTGATCAAATGATGCCTTTGCTTCATCTATTTTGCCTAAAGACTTATAAGTGCATCCCAGATGAAAAAGTGCTTGGGGGGCATAATTAGAAGATGGGTAATTTTTGATGAATGCCCTATATGCCTTTGCTGCCTCCTTAAAATTTCCTGCCTTGTAAAAACTCTCGGCTAATGAGAAAAGTTCCTTTTTAGAACCACTTTTGGCCAAAATCGTTGGGGCCAAAGTTAACAACAAAAGCAAGATAATAAGCCCTTTCCTTTGCATGCCTTAGTTTTAAGCAAGATATATGCCGATAGAAAATAGGCGAAGTTTCTCTATTTAATTAATAGGTGTGTGCGTGCTGAAAGGATACACATTAAAATATAATGCATTTAAAAATAATATAGATCGTGTCAAATTGACACAAGAAAAACTAGTCTCTATTAATCCCTTTTATCTATAATAATACCAAGATGTTTGAGTAATTCTAATATTTCCTCTCTCTCACGTTCTTCAGGTGTCCTCTTACCATAAGTGACAATTTCTTTAATTGTGTCATCTGATATCCCAGCCCTTTTTAGACGAATGACATCATCTATTGTAATGTGGGTAATATCTCTTGTAGTCTTACCATAGATGATCTCCTTTTGCCCATTAATAAAGGAACCTTCCTTTATGATCGTTTGGATCAGATCTTCATCAATGCCTGCCTTCTTTAAATTAATTGCCTCTTCTACTGTTAAGCTACAGGTCTCATTTGACTTTTTCTCGATCATGAGTCTTATAGTCTCTTGACTTAGTCCAGCCTGTTTGAGACGAAAAATCTGTTCTGTACTTAAGCCAAACGCGGTAGAAGAGGAGAACAAAATGAAGGTAATTCCTACAAAACCCAATAATTTAATAGTTATTTTTAATTTTATCTTCATTATATATAAATTTTCTAGGACTTAGTCTTTTGGCCAAAGCTATAGATAATCTTCTAGGAAACTTTAAATTTCGAAGGTGACAGTAAATGTGTAATTCATTAAGGCAATGTTGAAGGCAAGATAAAAATTTCCCCCACTTATGATCTTTCTCCACACTTTCATTATCGGATAATAATATTAAATGTTCGGTATCCGAACCCCGTTTCATTATGGCCGATTTTATTATACGACTAAAATGATGTCTATGGCTAAACTTTCTTTATGTATGATTGTAAAAGATGAAGAGAAAAACTTGCCAGGCTGTTTAGAATGTATAAAGGAGATAGTGGATGAAATCATCATAGTAGATACAGGCTCCACAGATAACACTATTAAGATTGCTAAAGACTATGGGGCAAAGGTCTATTACTTTGATTGGTGTGATGACTTTTCTGCCGCAAGAAACGAATCCTTAAAATATGCTACAGGTGATTATATCCTTTACTTAGATGCTGATGATAGACTAGAGAAAGAAGATGTAAAAAAATTGGTTGCCCTTAAAAAGGACTTTTCTCCAGCCAAAAATGAGGTATTTTATTTTAAACTAGTCAATTTACACGAAAATGGACATAAAGAGAGTTGTTATCAATTACGTATTTTCCCCAACTTGAAGGAACTCAGGTTTAAAGGAAGGGTTCATGAGCAAATTGGTCCAGCGGTAAAAAGACTTGGGTTAGCAAACAAACTTACAAATATCTGCTTATATCATACTGGATATAGGGATCCATCTTTAAATCATTTAAAAGCAAAAAGAAATTTAGAACTTCTATTAAAGGATTTGGAAGAAAATCCCAATGCTTACATTCATTACTACCTGGGACAAACCTACTTTTATCTAGGTGATTTTCAAAAGGCAAAGGACTTTTTCAAAAAGGTCCTTATCCCTGAGGCCAAAACCGAATGTCCGTGGATGTATATTACCTCTGGTATCCAATTGGGCAATATCTATCTAAAAGAAGGAGCAATACAAAAAAATATAAGCCTACTGGAAAACCTATATAAAGAGTTTCCTGACAATGATGTTATCCGACTTTTCTTGGGGCAGAGTTATTTAATAGCAAACAGACCTCAAGATTCCTTAAATACATTGCTTCTTGTCAATCCCGAAAGATTAACGCTTTTATTTGTCCCCATCTCTGAAAAAGAATATAAGGCTTTCTATTATTTAAAGTTGGCTGATGCCTATGCCCGATTGAAATATCTAAAACTGGCAGAAGGAAGCTACCAAAAGGCACTGGAAATTTTGCCTGACAATCTTAAGTTACTTATAGATCTTGGAAAACTAAATCTTCAAATGGGAGAAAAACAAAAGGCTATGGGATATTTCAAAAGGGCATTAAAAATTAGTGGCGATGGACCCAGAAAGAGCCAGATATACACCCTTTTAGGTGTAGTTTCCCTTGAAGGAGGAGGATTAGAACAGGCAGAAAGCTATTTCAACAAGGCCTTAAATCTTTTTCCTTTTAACCTTAGAGCAGCTGTTCACCTTGCAGAACTCAAAATAGAAAAAAATTGTCTTCCCCAGGCACAGCGTATCTTAGAAAAAGTGCTTCCCTTCTGTAAAAATGGGATGAATTTATATATCATGTCAATGCTTTCTTTTGTTTACACCAAACAATATATGATAGAAAAATGTATTCAAATAGCAGACAAAATGTTAAAGGCACTTAATTTACCCAGAAATTTGGTTTTAAATAGCCTTTTGGATCTGGCTAAAGTTTATAAAAACATTGCCCAAATACTTCAAATGCAAAACAAAAATGCTGAAGCAGATATAATTCTTAAGACAACTTATGCTATTTATGGTCTAATGAAAGATACCGAACATTTTTTGGCCTCAGCCGATTTAATTAAATAAAACAAAGAAAGGAGGGGAGAGAGATGGCATTTAGAATTCCTCACAATGTTGAGGCCATGACGGCCTATCGGTGGTTAAGCCATGCGCAGTTTAACTTGAATCGCTCTTTGGAAAGGCTTTCCTCGGGTTACAGGATTAATAGGGCGGCTGATGATGCAGCTGGGTTGGCCATTGCAAATCAGTTCCGGCAAGAGATTGCCAGTTTGAGGGTGGCTTACAACAATGCATCACAGGGTACAAACATGATTCAGGTAGCAGAGGGAACAGCAAGTAAGATTTCAGAAATGGTAACAAGGTTAAAGGAGCTTGCTACTGAGGCTGCGTCTGATACGGTAGATGATAGCAGGAGAACTTATCTGCACAATGAGGCTTATGAGATTATCCAGGAGATCAACAATCTTGCAGACTCTACCAAATATGCAGGACAGCCCTTATTTTCTGCAAGTAATGCCAGTGGTTATACATTTACATTCCAGGTAGGTTATGAAAATGACACACATGACCGAATTCAACTTCAGATTGGAGATGTTCACACCTGTCACCTGGGTGCAGGTGGAATTACTGATATCAACCTCAAAAATATCTCATCTGCCCAGACTGCCTTGACCTGTATTGACAATGCACTTACCTCTCTTAACGGAGTTTTGGCCAATCTAGGTGCAGTCCAAAACAAACTCACTTATAGACAGGAAAAGATTAATGTACAAATTGAAAACTTTACAGCATCAGAATCAACTATCCGTGATGTTGATATGGCATTAGAGATGGCCAACTTCACAAAGAATCAGATTCTGGTTCAGACTAGTATGGCAATGCTGGCCCAGGCCAATGCCCTACCACAAAACATCGTACAATTACTAAGGTAAAGGAGGGACCCCGGCGGTTACAGCCGTCGGGGCCTAAAAAGTGTGACCATGAAGATCACATTATTAAATTACCACAACAAGGATTGGTTTGTCAAGACCAAAAAAAAGGAGATTATACCTGGAAAAGAAAAAATTAAGGGTGATTATCCTGTTGATCTTCAAAAGATGAGGCAAAGGGTTATAAATGAAATTGAGAAAAAATTTAAAAAAATTGAAAAAAGGGATTACATTTTAAACATTTCTTTTCATAAAAAGACTAAACAATATGTAATCAAGATCTTGGATGCAGATACAAAGGAAGTGATAAGGGAGATGCCCTGGGAGAAATTTTTAGACATGGTGGCCTATATGGAGGAGTCACTTAAGAAAAACTACAAGGGAAATAAAAATGCCAGGGACAATTTATATTAGTGGTTTATATTCCGGAATAGATTGGTCTCAAATGATAGACCAAATTATGCAAATAGAACACAGACAGGTTGATATTTTAGAAGATCAAAAACAGGTTTATGAAAATAGGCTTTCTGCCTGGCAAGAACTGAATACAAAACTTTTAAATGTAAAAACACAGGCCGAGGACCTGAGTAGTGTTGATGCCTTTAATGTCTTTAGTGCCAATCTGGTAGCAAGTTCGGGCAGTGCTGAGGACTTTGTTATAGCCACAACAAATACAGATGCAACTGTTGGGGTATATCAATTTACAATTAAACAATTGGCCTATGCAAAGGTAGATAGGTCTAAAAGTTTTACCTCAAGTAGCGATGCCCTAAATTTAAGCGGCACATTACAAATAAAGGCTACAGGGGCAGCAGATTGGACAGATATTACCATAGATACAACCGATTCCCTTACAACAATAAAGAATAAGATTAATGAACACATAGAAGAGACTGGCATTATTGCCTCTATTGTGCAGTATGCAGAGGATGATTATCGCTTGATCTTAACTGCCCAAGAGACTGGGACTGCCAATGCCTTTGAGGTAGGGCAAACAGATATAGCCAAGACCACAAATGGATTAGGTTTTTGGGATGATGCAGGAACGACTGAGAATACAGTCCAATCTGCCCAAAATGCAATAATAAATATATATGGAGAGGACGCAGAAAGAGGCTCAAATACCATTACTGATCTTATCCCAGGGGTTAGTCTTGACCTCCTTAAGGCCGATGAGAATATAACCATTACCCTTACAGTTGAAAGGGACATAGGGCAAATTGTAGATAATATTCAAGATCTTTTTAACAGGCTAAATGAGGTATTCACCTATATCAATGAGCAATCTAGTTATAGTGGAACTGAAGAGAGTGCACCTCCACTGATAGGTGACAGTAACCTTCTTTTCTTAAGAAATGATTTAAAGAATAGAATTAGTGAGGGCGTAAGCTGGGATTCTACTACCCATTATCTTTTTGAGATTGGCATTACAACAGATGAAGATGGGCTTTATACCATAGATGAAGATGAATTGAGAGAATCCCTAACAAATAATTTTGAGACCGTTAGGAATCTATTTGTGGAGACAGAAAATAGCACTGGAGTAGCAGCTAAGTTAAATGAATTCCTTGATTTTATAACTGATGAATATGCTGATGGCTATGTACAAGGTCGAATGGATGAACTTGAAGAAAATATTGATAATATAGAAGATCGCATTGAAGAGATGGAAACAAGACTGGAGAGAAAAAGGGAACAACTCTACCAACAATTTAATGCCTTAGAGACATATATAGCGCAGATGCAACAAATGCAGCTATGGCTAACACAACAATTAGGATATTTGTCTAAATAAAAGGAGGGTAAAAATGAATTCTGTGTGGTTATACGACAGATTAGGTGGAGAGACTGAGTCTAAGATTGGTTTAGTGGTTAGGGCATATGATAAAGTGGTAGAGCTTTTAAATGAGGCAGGTGAGAAGATAAAGCTAATGGACTATGAAAAGAAAAGTAAACTTTTGTCTAGGGCAGTTGAGATTATTACTGAACTTATGGCAGCCTTAGACTTCAATCAAGGAAAGCAAATCGCAGTAGGCCTAAACAATATTTACATTTATTCCCTTAACCGCCTCTTGGAGGCCGATAAACAAAATAATGTAGATATTTTAAAGGAGATATCAACTATTTTTGAAGGCCTAAATGAGGCCTGGAGGGAGGTAAAAAGGGAGTATCTGCAAAGTTTAAATACCAAAGGAAATCTTTCTCATGTTAGAATCAGATAGAAAAATAGAGAGATTGTTTATATCAAAACTAAAAAAATACAAATATCTTTTAGAATTAAGTAAACAACAAAAAGATATACTTTACAATGACAATCTTGTTAGTCTCTCATTTATCTTAAAAGAAAAATTTAAAATAATGGCTGAGATTGAAAAAATAGACATGGAGATTAGCCAATACAATACCGAACAAACAGAAAAAATTTGCCGAGATATAAAGATATTAGGGGAAAAAATTATGGGATGTGAGAGGGATTGCTTGGCCCTGATAAAAAGCAAAAGAGATGTGCTTAGAAAGCAACTTAAAATTATAGATAATAACTTAAAATTAGGGACTTGCTATCGATTGCCGTTTTTTACAAAAAGTAAATTTTTTGAGATTATGGGGTAAAAAATGGCTATTTCAATTTATCCCTTAGGGGATATTTTAAATGTTTACAACAACAATAATGATCGATTCAATTTTAAAGGCAATAAACGTGAAAAAATCCCTCCTAAAAGTCGGGCAGATGAGGTGACAATATCTATTGAGGGGAAAAAGAAACAAATTATGGAAGAGATTATGCTTGGAGCAATTGATGGGCTGTCCTCAAAAACATTTGAAAAATAAATACATTTGAATTTTCCCCAAAATATAGTATTATTAAAAAATGGAAGATGAAAAAATAGAAATCGATAGGAGGGAATACGTACGAATTGACGATTATCTTTGCTTTGATTACCAAGTTTTAACCCCCAAAGTCTATGAAGAAGAAAAGAAGAAATTTTTTCAAAGGCAAAGTGGGGTTGAACGAATAAGGTTTAAATATCCATTTATTCCCCTATTTTGGGATGAATACAGGGAAGAAGAGACAAAGATCTCTATTGCAGACCAGCTTATCTTGAATTTGCTTATGGATATAAATGAAAAATTAGATACGATGGTAAAAATTCTTAGTGAAGGGGAGGCATCAAAGACTAATTTATCTTTTAAACAGCCATGTGATATAAATATCAGTGGTTCTGGGTTACGATTTATAAGTAAGGAAAAAATATCTCCAGGTACATTTCTCAAGATTCATATTTTGATTCCACTTTTTCCCTCCTTTGTGATCACTACTTTAGCACAGGCAGTTAGGTCAGATGAAAGAAGAGAAGATAAAAAATATGAGATAGGTGCACGCTTTGTAGCCATCCATGAAGACGATCGGGATGCCTTAATCCATTATATATTTATCCGTCAGAGAAAACTCTTACGCCAGAGACAATAAGTTATACCTTTTTGGCCCTAATTACAACAAATGACCCCTCACCGTACCCATCTTTTATAGGCTCAATCTCTTTTATGGCCGGTAGATCATGGAATATGGTTTGGCTAAAATCAAAATCTTCAAAACCTGTCTTTCTCAAATAATAAACAACTTCATCTACCGAATAAAATGTAGCTATTTTATAAAATGCACTTTTATCCTTGCGTTTTTGATAAAATCTTCCAATGGGACTGTCTTTGTCTACAAGCCCTATTATAAATTGGCCACCATGCCTTATCACTCTATATGCCTCTTTAAATGCAGCCTCTATATCGTCTAAGAAACAGACTGTAGTAACCATTAATGCAAATTCAAATTGGCAGTCAGAAAAGGGCAAAAATTCAGCTACCCCACCAATAGCAATAATCCCCCTGCTTTTTGCAATCTCTCTCATCCTTTTTGCTGGTTCAACCCCAACCTTTATGCCCAATGGGGCTGCAAACCTACCACTTCCTACCCCTATCTCAATGCCATTCCCACTATTAGGGAGTTTTCTTTTTATAGCCTCAATCTCTGATAGGTAGGCAAATCTATTTTTTTCAAACCAATCTTCATATTGAAATGGATAATCTTCAAATGGCTGGATCTTTGCCATATCTTTTTAACTTTACAATACTTCTTAACTTTACAATACTTCATAAAAAAGTTAAAGTATTCTTAAAGGAGGAGTTTATTATGAAGATCAGATTGATTGACCCAGCCTATAGAGAGGAATCTTACCTCATTCAAGATAAAAAGGATATAAAAAACTACTGGTTTGCAAGGCTTAGTCTTACCACACTGGCTGCCTTGACCCCAAAGGGGGTAGAGGTGGCTATCACAGATGAAAATGTAGATGAGATAGACTTTGATGAGGATGTGGACCTGGTGGGCATCACAGCCATGACCATGCATGCAAAGAGGGCCTATGAGATTGCAAGGCGGTTTAGAGAAAGGGGGGTTACTGTAGTGATGGGTGGCATTCATGCATCTAGTCTCCCTCAGGAGGCAAAAAGATATGTAGACGCAGTGGTGATTGGAGAGGCAGAAGAGGTATGGAGTCAACTTATAGAGGACTTTAAAGCGGGTAAGCTTAAGCCATTTTATAAGGCAAAAAAGTTGTGTAATTTCAGGGATATGCCCATTCCAAGGAGGGACCTTTTAAAGAAAGAGCGTTATTCCAACGTAAATACACTTCAAGCAACAAGGGGGTGCCCCTTTAGGTGTGAATTTTGTGCCGTTACCCAATTTTTTGGTCATACATATCGCTGCCGCCCTGTAGATGAGGTCATTAAAGAGGTAGAGGGACTTGATGAGGGCGTTGTTACATTTGTAGATGATAATATTGTAGGAAATCCTAAATATGCAAAGGAATTGTTTAGGAGATTGATTCCTTTGAATATAAAGTGGGGAGGACAAAGCAGCCTTACTATTGCAAATGATGAGGAGCTATTGAAATTGGCTGTTAAAAGTGGTTGTTATGCATTGTTTTTTGGGATAGAGACCCTCTCTCAGAGAAATCTCCAAGCAGTACACAAAGTCCAGAATAAGGCAGACAAATTAGAGGATACTATCAAAAAGATACATGATCATGGAATTTCAATGATTGGTAGTTTTATCTTTGGCCTAGATTATGATGATGAGGGGGTATTTGAGAGGACAGTGAGATTTTGTGAAAAAAATCACATAGAATTGCCAGTCTATTTTATCTTGACCCCTATCCCAGGCACCCCCCTCTTTCATAGATTTGAGAAGGAGGGAAGGATTATCCACAAAAGGTGGGAGAAATATAATGCAGCCAATGTCGTTTTTAGGCCAAAATTTATGTCAGCAGAGGCACTCCAGGATGGATTTTGGTGGGCATTTCGTGAGACATATAGCCATATCTCCATTCTAAAAAGGATTTTATTCTCCCCTATGAGGAGATTTGTCCCCAATTTTCTGCTCAATTATGCATTTAGAAGACTTTGTTATAGGGGACCCAAGGGACAAATCTCTATATATGCAAAATTAGTGGATAAGTTGAATTTCTCATTACCTCTAAAGGATGCAAGGGGTTTGATACCTGTTATAAGAGAGACATCTTCTGAGATAAAGACCAAGGCAAAAAGGTTTTTTAGGATGGAGACATTCAAGGATACATATCTAGAAACGCTGTTTATCAAGGTAGAAGGGGCTATGGATAAAAAGGTGACAAAGAAGTTTTTAGAGCGTATCTCCAAGGTCATAAAGAAAGGGCATGAAAGGATTGTAGTGGACTTTAAGGAACTTTGTCTCATCTCCCCTGAGGCATTAAAATTGCTGCATAATTGGTATGATAAGATAGTTACCTATACAGATAGGATAAACCTCATTGACTTTGAAATCCTTCAAAGAATAAAAGACTAATCTGGTTCTATTACGTATAGATTATCCCTGTGAATCACCTCATCGTAGTTCTTAAAACCCAACACCCTACTAATTTCTGAGGTCTTTAATCCCTTTATCTTTTCTATATCACTAGAGGCATAATTTACTAAGCCAATTCCTATCAAACGCCTATTTTCATCTACACAACACACAGGGTCACCTACCTGAAATACCCCCCTAACCAATTCTATGCCCGAGGGCAACAGGCTCTTCCCATTATAAACTAAGGCCTTTACTGCCCCTGCATCTATTACCAACTCCCCTTTGGGCTTTAAAGAGGAGATCCAGTGTTTTCTTATAGGAAAGTGTGTAGATTGAGGCAAAAACAGTGTACCTACATTCTCACCAGAAAATATCTTATGCAAGATGAGTGGTTCCCTCCCATTTGCTATAAATACAGGTATTCCCAATCTTGTCACATCCTTTATTATTTGAATCTTGCTGGCCATCCCTCCGCGCCCAAAGCGACCAGGGATGGAATTTGCCAATTTTTTTATTTTTTGATCAATCCTTTCCACTAAAGGCAGATGATGTGCATCGGGGTGGATTCGGGGGTCTTTGTCATAGAGCCCATCTATGTCTGTAAGTAGAATAAGCAAATCTGCCTCAACAATCCCAGTAATTAAGGCAGCTATCTTATCGTTATCCCCAAATTGGATCTCCTCGACAGCGACTGTATCATTTTCATTGATAATAGGGATGACCCCCCACCTAAGGAGGGTAAATAGGGTATTACGTGCATTGAGGTAGCGATAACGATTGGCCAAATCATCGCGAGTAATTAAGATTTGGGCAACATGCTGTCCATACTTGGCAAATCCCTCCTCATATGCCTGAATGAGCCCCCCTTGACCAATTGCCGCAGCGGCCTGTTGCTCGCTCAAGGAGGTAAGCCGCCTCTTTATACCCATTTTTTTTATGCCAGATGCAATGGCCCCAGAAGATATAAGCACAACCTCACGCCCCCCTGCCTTAAGGAAAGAGATCTCATCACTCAAACCATCAATTACATTTAAATTTACCCCCCCTTCTGCCGTAATCACACTACTGCCTACCTTAATCACTATCCTCTTTGCCCTATCGCAGATGGCCTTCCTAGTTAATTTTTGATTTGCCATCATATTTTATTTTACTTACCTCTTTGGCCAATCCCTCTTTTAATTCTTCAATCCCCTCTTTTTTTAATGCAGATACAGCCCAAAAGTTTAATCCCCTCTCCTCAATTGCCCTTATAATTAGGGGTAGATTCCTTTTTCCATCAGGTAAATCTATTTTATTAATAATTACAACTCTCCTCTTTTTTAATAAATTGGAGTTATAGGCCCTGATCTCGGCATCTATTTCATCTAGATTTATTAAAGGATTGTCTGGGGCAATACCACTGGCATCTAAGACATAGGCCATGATTAAGCTCCTCTCAATGTGTCTTAGAAAGCGCAGGCCCAGTCCTATACCCTTGTGTGCCCCTTTTAGGAGACCAGGCACCTCTGCTACAATAAATGGTAGATATCCTTCTACCTCTACTGCGCCTAACTGTGGGGTTAGTGTAGTAAATGGGTAAGATGCTATCTTTGGCCTTGCATGGGAAAGGGCATAAACCAAACTAGATTTCCCAGCATTTGGTTTCCCTATCAGGCTCACATCTGACAAGATCTTTAACTCCAAATTTACCCAAAGCTCTTCACCCCTTTGTCCAGGTTCTGCATAATGGGGGGCCTGATTGGTAGGAGTTAAAAAGTGTGTGTTTCCCCTTCCCCCTCTGCCTCCATGGGCTACTATTGCCTCATCTCCATCTTTTGTTAAATCTGCTATAATTTTACCTGTCTGTGCATTCTTTATAACGGTACCCAAGGGAACTAATACCACCAAATCTTCTCCATCCTTTCCCTTCTTTCGCTTTCCCTTGCCATGTTGGCCATTTTTTGCCTTTAGATGTTGCCGATATTTAAAGTCTAGGAGGGTATAAATAGAGTGACTTGCCTTAAAGATTACATTTCCTCCCCTTCCTCCATCTCCCCCATCAGGGCCACCTTTTGGGACATACTTTTCACGTCTAAAGCTAATGCAACCCCGGCCTCCATCTCCGGCCTTAACATATACCTTTGCTTCATCAACAAAGCGCATCTAGACATTTAGAGGATATATACTGATCCTTTTTTTGTTCTTGCCCATTCGCTCAAAGCTTACAACCCCATCAATCTTGGCAAACAATGTGTAGTCCTTACCCACACCCACGCCAAACCCAGGGTGAAGGCGGGTCCCCCTTTGACGTACCAAGATATTCCCTGCCTTTACAAATTGACCTGAAAATCGCTTTATACCAAGCCTCTTTCCTATGCTGTCCCGTCCGTTGTGAGAACTACCCCCTGACTTTTTATGCGCCATAACCTCCCTCCTTTATCTCTTCAATCCTTATGGCTGTAAGGTATTGCCTGTGCCCCCTCTTCTTCCTATACCTCTTACGTCTTCTAAACTTAAAGACAATAATCTTCTTCCCACGCTCCTGCGCCAAGATAGTACCCCTTACCTCTACCCCCTCTAAATAGGGTCTCCCAACCTTAAGTTGTCCTCCATTAGACAGGAGCAATACATCTTTAAATACAATAGATTCTCCTATATTTCCATCAATCTTTTCTACCCTTATTACATCTCCTGGCTCAACACGATATTGCTTCCCACCACTCTTTATCACAGCATACATATTATTATTTAAAAATATTTTGTTATTTGTGTCAAGAATAAGTCCGTTATAAAGACCTGTTAGGCAACAGGTTGTGCGTCATAGCAAACTTTATAATCTTTTCAGGGTAAGGCCTCCCTGAAATATATGCCTTTCTAAAAATTTTTTTATCTAGAAGATAAAGGATAAAGCTAATATACCCTGAATAGCCATTTTCATCTAACCTTTGTATTTCCTTTATTGTTTTATTTGAGAGCTCAAATACCTGTCGGTGGACTATAGGGGGTCCCCCATTGCACCTTTTAATCGAATATAGCCAGCGGCAGCTAAATGGACGGACATCATAGATAAGGCAGGTATTATCTTTTTTTAGGAATGGGCAATTGACTATCCTTTTTTGTTCCTTTTCAAATTTGTTTTGCCTTAATTTCTTTTTAATCTCATTTTTTATTGATGGGGGAAATTTATTGATTCTTTCATATATAAGGATCCCCTCTAATGTGGTAATATCAATGGTAGTCATATTTTTACAACAATCAGCACATCCTATCCTGCAGACAGCCTGTTTTTTAAATGCAGATGCCTCTATTTCAAATTGATTGTATATTTCTATTAATCTTTCCCTTTTTTCCTCTAAATTCATAATTTAAAGGCTATCTTTTATTGTAATTTAAGTCAAGTTATGATATAAGATTTGAGATGTTTATCATAGTCAATTTCCTTAAGGCCCTAGCCTACGTTTTAGACATTGCCTTAAATCTCTATATGTGGGTAATTATTATTAGGGCCTTAATTTCTTGGGTAAGCCCCAATCCCTATAATCCTATTGTACGCTTCCTTTATTCTATTACAGAACCACTACTTTGGCGTATCCGCCGTTATCTGCCAGTGGTATTTTCTGGGATTGATCTATCACCAGTAGTGGCCATTTTGGCAATTATCTTTTTAAGGGAATTTTTGGTTGTAACCTTGCATCAGATCGCAATAAGGTTAGGTTAAGAATATGCAACAACTTGATCCAAATCTATTGAAAAGGCTTAAGGCAAAGATGGAAGAAGAGTTAGATAAGAGGGAGTTAGAGAGTATACAGTATTGGCTAGAGGAGATAGAAAAGATATATAAAAGGCATCAAGATATGATAGGGCTTCAAAATGCACTCAAGGAATTGGCCCAGCGCATGAAGAATAGAATAAAAATCTTGAGATCAAATCTATAGAATGGCAAGGGGAAGATTTGGAAAGTATGGTGAATATAAACGTAAATTAAGATTGAGGAAATCTTTAAAATATAAAATAAAAGAGACCAAATTGCAAAAGGCAGTAACCCTAAAAAAGAAATAGATGTTTAAAATAGGCTGCTGTGGCTTTCCTATATCACAGGAGAAGTACTTTAAAGAGTTTTCTGTGATAGAGATTCAGCAGAGTTTTTATCGTACACTTACCGAAAAACAGGTTAAAAGTTGGAAAAGTAAGGCCCCAGAGGAATTTGAATTTGTCCTTAAGGCCCCTCAATATATTACACATCCACCTACTAGCCCTACTTACCGTAGGGCCGATTTGGTAGAAGAAAAGAGAAAGTTTTGCGGTGGTTTTAGAATCAACTCTGTAACAGAGGAGATAATGGGAACATTCCTTGCCCGTGCCTCTTTGCTTGGGGCCAAAAAATTTGTATTTCAAACACCGGCCTCTTTTAGGCCTACAGACGAAAATATAAAAAATCTTTTAGTATTTTTTAAACACTATAGAGGGAGGGGGGTCTTTATCTGGGAGCCGCGCGGAAAGGACTGGACTACAAGGATTATTAGAGATATATGTAAAGAGGCAGGGCTTATCCATGCCGTTGATCCATTTTTGCATGGTCTGCCTGTTTTTGGTAAATTTACCTATTTTAGATTACATGGGGATTTGCATACCTATAGATATTCCTATTCAGATGATGAATTAAAAAGGATTATAGATATGGCAGCAGAGGTGGGCTATTTTATGTTTAATAATTCTGATATGTATAATAATGCCCATCGCTTAAAAGAAATACTGAAAAATTTGAGCCCTTGACAATAATTGGGAAGATTACTAATTTTATTTAGCACTCTATAAAGGTGAGTGCTAATGAAACAGGAGATATCTGAGAGGGGGAAAAAGGTCTTAGGGGCGGTTGTGGATCTATATATCCAAACGGCAGAGCCTGTAGGTTCACGCACTGTATGGAAGCGATACAATCTAAAATTTAGCCCAGCAACCATCAGAAATATTATGGCTGATTTAGAGGATATGGGACTGCTTTTTCAACCACATACCTCAGCTGGCAGGATGCCAACAGAATTGGGATTTCGCTTTTATGTAGATACTTTATTGGAACGCCAGCCCTTGGCTAGTGAAAAGAGAAAAAAGATTAGACAACATCTTGTAAAGAGCAATTATAATTTAGAGAAGGTCTTAAAGGAAAGTTCAAGGATTTTGTCTAATTACTCCCGTCAGGCAGGTATTGTTTTAACCCCCAGATTCTCTACTGTTATTTTGAAATATATCAAATTTATCAAATTAAAAAATAATGTTATTTTGACCATTCTAATCGATTCTACGGGGACTGTATATCACAAGATGATTACATTTAATATGGACATTAGTCAAAGTGATTTAAACCGTTTTGCTGCCTATCTCAATGAGTCCTTTGTAGATCAATCCTTGGCTGAGGTCAAACGTAAACTAGAAAAGGAGATGGAGAGGCACAAAGCCGAGTTTGACCAAATATGGACTAGTATATTTCAGTTTAGCCAAGAGGCACTTCGGATAGATAAAGAGAAAGATGTCTATATTGAGGGGACTGTAAATATCTTGAGTTGTCCGGAATTTTCTGATGTTGAGGTAATGAAATCACTCCTTAAGGCCTTTGAAGAAAAGAGCATAATAGTTAGCCTTTTAGACAAGACGATGAACGAGAGGGGACTGCGGATATTTATTGGTTCAGAGATTGAGGAACAAGGCCTAAAGGGTTGTAGTATCATTGCCTCCCCCTATACATGGAGAGATGTTGTGGTAGGTACCTTAGGTGTCATTGGGCCTATCCGTATGGACTATTCTAGTGTAATCCCATTGGTTGAATATACGGCAGAGGTGGTAAGCGATATCCTAACAAAGACTGTTTAGTGGAGTAGAGATTATGGGTGAGGAAAAGGTTACCAAGGAAAAGAAGGATGAAGACATTGAGGCACTCAAATCTCAACTTGAGGAGAAGAGCAAAGAGGCGGCCGAAAACTATGATCGTTGGCTAAGGGCTGTAGCTGAATTGGAAAATTATCGTAAACAGGTGGAAAAAGAGCGTGGCATGTACCTTAAATTTGCAAATGAGAGCCTTATTAAAGAGCTTCTGCCTGTGTTGGATAATTTGGAAAGGGCTATAAATCATGTTAAATCCTCTTCAAATTTAGATAAACTATTAGAGGGGGTAGAGCTTACACTCAAACTCTTTCAAGATAGTTTGAAGAAATTTGGGGTAAAACCTATAGAAACGATAGGGAAAAAATTTGACCCCCGCTTTCATGAGGCAGTGCATGTAAAAGAGAATAGTCAACAGGAAGAGGATACCATAGTAGAGGAATATCAAAAGGGATATCTGCTCCATGACAGATTGTTGAGGCCCGCCTTGGTGGCGGTGGCCAAAGGGAGTAAAGAGAAGGATATTGGCCAGGATATTCATTAGAATATTTTTAATTCTCTGCTTTTTATTTTTTCTCTCCCCCTTTACCTTAGCTATAGGAATAAGAGGTAAGCCTGTATACCATATTGGCTGTCTTTTGCCCTTATCTGGAAAACACACATCTTCTGGCCAACAGGTATTAAAGGGACTGATGTTGGCCTTAGACATTTTAAATCAGACTCGGCCATACAAAATTTTTGTTTGGGATACTAAAAGTGACTTTTATCAAGAGATCTTAGGGGTTAAGGCCCTAAAACACAGAGGGGCTTTGGTTATTATTGCCCTTGTTGAGGATAAAAATGTGGAAGAAGTTTGCAAAAGGGCTCAAAGCCTCAGTGTCCCTATTGTTGTACTTACCTCCAAGCCGCATATTCCAGATATAGGCAATTATGTATTTAGAGATTTTATAACTCCAAAAATCCAAATGAAAAATCTGGTTAATTATGTATTTAATAAGTTAAATCTTTCATCATTTGTCATCTTGAGGCCAGAAAGTGATTATGGAGAGGCCTTTTCAGAGGCATTTAAGGAAACAGTCTTTGCATATGGGGGGGAAATTGTCAAAGAGGTGACCTATCTCCTTAATACCAAGGACTTTAGGCCCCAAATAAGGGATATTGCTAGATCTCATTTTGACGCCATATTTATCCCAGACAAACCCCTAAGGGCTGCCTTTATTATATCAGAATTCGCATTTTATAGTAAAAGGGATTTGGTCTTCCTTGGGACTGATCTTTGGTATACACCAAAATTTATAAAATTGATCCAGGGACAGCTTAAGACTGCCTATTTTGCAGTGGGATTTACCAATGAGGCAAAAGATCCCTATGTGGTTGGATTTGTCAACAAATTTAAAAAGACATATAATGAAATGCCACATTATTTAGCTGCTCAGGCCTATGATATAGGCAAAATGCTTCTTTACTTATTAGACCAATACACATTGGATAAAGATTCTATATTGATGTTAAAAAATTTTAGGGGAGTTACAGGGACTACCTCATTTTTGCCTAATGGGGATGTAGATAAAGTATTACATATTATCCAGATACGAAATAGGCAATTTATACTAGCTTATTAATCTCCTCAGTCATCTGTCTCATCCAAAGGGAAAAACGATTTATGCTCCTATCTAACAACTCTCTTTTTATTTTCTCAAACAAAAATTTATATCCTAAAGAATCTATCAAAATGGAATAATCACTGGGGTCTGTCACTACTACTGAATCGTTCTTAAGCCCAAAGTATATGAGATTTAATCCGCCTATATCATGTGGTCTCTCTGGCACTATTATCAAGATATCTATATTTTTATCAATGTTCTTATTTATCTTTTTAAACCCCAATGTCTCCCCACCCTTCAAACGGTAATAAAGACAATTCTTTATAAAGCTAGGCCCATCTTTAAGCCCCACACAAAAGCCATAGACTACCTCCTTTACCCCTATACCAACAAATTCTTGGTGCCATTTTTCTTCCCATAATGATTTTTTGGCCTCAACTACCTGACCCTTAGAGGTACCTGGTGTGGCATAAATAGAAAAACCATGCTGGTTTAGGGCCTGGCACAGTTCCAATAAATTCCTCTTATCACTTACAGAGATTAAGGCATTGCCCATTATTATTTGATTGGCATATATTGATAAAAATGTCAATAAGTTTCCTTATTTTTTAATCATTTTTAGTGATTGGGCAGGTATTTCTTGTAAAGGCAATACTTTATCTACTGCTTTAAGTTCGATAGCCGCCTTAGGCATACCAAACACTACAGAAGTTGTCTCATCTTGAGCTATAGTTTTTGCCCCTGCTTTTTTCATCTCTAAAAGCCCCTTTGCCCCATCATTTCCCATTCCTGTTAAAATAATGCCTACAGCATTTGGGCCTGCCGCTTTGGCCACTGAACTAAACAATACATCTACTGAGGGACGTTGATGTTGCACCCTAGGACCTTGTTTTATCTCTACAAAGTACTTAGCACCGCTCCTTTTTAAAAGCATGTGAAAATTGCCTGGGGCAATCAGTGCAATCCCAGGAATGACTGAGTCTCCTTCTTTGGCCTCTTTTACCCTGACTTTGGTTATTTCATTTAGACTGTCAGCAAAGGTCTTGGTGAAACCTGGTGGCATGTGTTGAACGACTACAATACCAGGGGAATTAGGTGGAAACTGAGGTAAGATATATCGTAGGGCCTCAGTGCCACCAGTAGAGGAACCGATAGCGATGACCTTATTAGTAGTCGCTATGTCAGAGAGGAAGGAGGCAAGAGGTGCCTTTATAGGTTTAGAAGGGGGAGTTTTTCCTTTGATAAACTTTACCTTGGCTGCTGCTCTTATCTTTTGCACTAGATCAGCCTTCATCTCTTCTACAGAATAAGGACCACCTGGTTTGCACATTACCTCTACTGCACCAATTTCCAGTGCCTTTATGGCTGCACGGCTGCCTTTAGGGGCAAGAGAACTTACTATAATAACAGGCAGGGGATAATACCTCATAAGCTTTTCTAGGAAGGTCAGCCCGTCCATCCGAGGCATTTCTATGTCTAACAAAATTACATCTGGTTTTAGCCTTACAATTTTATCCCTGGCTATATAAGGGTCTGGTGCAGTTCCTATGATTTCTAAATCTTCTTCTTTGGATAGTTTTCCGCTTAAAATCTTGCGCACAATCGCTGAATCATCTACAATTAGTACCCTTATTTTATTCATCCAAAATGACCTTTTTCTTTTCCATACAGAATCCAAAAAATTGTCCTTCTATCTGGCAAAGTATCTTCTGGGTTATTACTCACTTTGATATCTGCAATACCAACCACGATTTTCCCCATTTATTATACCTTTTGATAGACAGCTGGCCTTATATACCTAAAATTGTGCCTCATTCCTATTAAACTTTCTGAGTGTCCGATGAAGAGATATCCTCCTTCAACCAAGACCTGTGAAAAACGGGTGATTAAGTCCTCTTTAGTAGACCTATCAAAATAAATCATAACATTACGACAAAAAATAACATTAAACATGATTTTAAAAGGAAAGGGTTTTAGCAGATTCACATGTTTGAATTCAATCATTTTTTTTATTTCTGGCCTTACTTGATAATAACCCGCCCAGTCACCTTTTCCTCTAAGAAAGTATTTATGCAGGGTTATCTTAGATAAGGGGGCTAGCTGTTCTTTCTGATAGAACCCTCTAATGGCCTTTTCTAAAACCCGGGTGGAGATATCTGTAGCCAGAATTCTTATATTCCATTCTTTTATATCTTTAACCCTTTCTAAAAGGGCAATGGCGATAGAATAAGGCTCTTCACCAGAAGAACAACCAGCTGACCAGATTTTTATCTGCCTTTTTTTACTACAGTTTGGGATGATTACCTCTTTTAGAAATTCAAAATGCCTCTTTTCTCTAAAAAATTGGGTAAAGTTTGTTGAAATAGCATCCAAAAGTTGAGTGATTTCCCATCCAGTAGTATCCCCTACAATTAATTTGTAATACTCTTTAAACGAAGGAATCTTTCTTCGCCTTAGAATTTTTCCCAGGCGACTTCTGACCAGAACCTTTTTTTCTTTACCTAAAAAGATACCACTTTTTTTGTAAATAAGATCTCTGATTGCTTCAAATTCTTCATCTTCAAGAGGTGGAATTGTAAATAAAAACTGCTTTGATTTTTGGGCCTTATTCACTTTTTTCTACCGTTTGGGTAACAACTCCTATCTCCTCCTGGGTCAAAACCCTATTTATGTCCAAAAGGATTTTTACCCTATCTTTTGTTTTGGCCATGCCTAAGATAAACTTAGTGTCTATATTGGTCCCAAACTTAGGTGTTGGTTCTATATCAGTAGTAGAGATGTTTAGTACCTCTGAGACACTATCTACCACAATGCCCATCATTACTGAACCTGCCTCATTTGAGACCTCTACTACAATAATACAGGTCCTTTCATCGTATTCCTTTGGCTCTAGACCAAATTTTAGCCGAAGGTCAATTACAGGGATAACCTTACCTCTTAAATTTATTACACCTTTTATAAATTCAGGGGTATGAGGCACAGGGGTAATATCCAATAGACCAATGATTTCTCTTACCTTTAAAATCTCAACCCCATATTCCTCACTGCCAAGACTAAAGGTAAGATATTTTTCAATCCTTGCCTCTGCTTGCTGTGCTTTTTCTAATTGCATAATGCCTCCTTAAAACTTTTCTTCATCTAGGGGGATAACCTCTCCTGGCTTAACTTCCTTTTCCTCTTTTTTTGGAAGTGCCTGCTCTGGCTTTGGTAGCTCTTTCTTTTCTGCCCCTTGTAACTTAGGGGTTACATACTCCACTTTTCTCCCATTGAATTTAAAATGGCCTAAAATTTTCATTAAACTCTTTACCTGACCCTTCATCTCTTCACTTGCCGAGGCCAGCTCTTCGGCATTAGAGGCTGCCTGCTGGGTTGCCTTATCTATCTGAGAAAATGCCTTATTTATTTCACTAATGCCCTGTGTTTGTTCCTGAGAGGCAGCACTAATTTCTGCTATGAGATTTGCTACCTTCCTAGCAGATTCTTCCACCTTATCAAAATTTTCATCTACTTTCTTTACCAACTCTAAATTAGTTTTTATTCCCTTAACGGTTTGTTCAATGAGTTCAGCCGTGTCTTTGGCAGCAGTGGCTGTCCTTTGGGCAAGATTCCTTACCTCATCGGCTACCACGGCAAAGCCCTGTCCTGCCTCTCCGGCCCTTGCTGCCTCTACGGCTGCATTTAAGGCCAACAAATTTGTCTGGAAGGCAATCTCATCAATGCTTTTTACAATCTTTTGTGTTTCTTCAGACAGTTTTGCCATATCTTCCATAGACTTAGTAAGTTCTTTCATAGATGCCTCTGTTTCTTTAGTGATTTGCTGGGTCTGTTTCATCAATTGGTTTGTCTGTAAGGCATTATCGGCATTCTGTTTGGTCATAGAGGCAATCTCTTCTATAGAGGCACTACTTTCCTCCAAGGAGGCTGCCTGTTCACTTGCCCCTTCACTAAGCTTTTGACTTGAGCTAGCCACTTCAGAAGATGCTATATCTATTTGTTCAGAGGCAGCAGATACTTGCTCAAGTAGGTGTCTTAACTGCTTTGCCATACGATTAAAGCTTACACTTAATCTTCCAATTTCATCTTCGCTTTGGATAGGAACCTCTACAGTCATATCTCCTTGGGCCATCGTTTCTGCTTTTTCAGTTAGGATACTTACCGGTTTAATCACGCTTTTTCTCAAGATGAAATAAATCAACATAATAGCAAACAGAGAACCGACTATTCCAATTAGGATATTTTGATTGCGAGAAGAGGTAATAGCAGCATAAGTAGCTGTGACTGGTTTTTTTACCAAAATGGCCCCAAGCACGGGTTTACTTGAACCGTGGCAGTGATAACATGCAGGTTGGTTTTTGATTAGCTTAATCATTGAGGCATAGTTTTCGCTTTGGATCTCTTCTTCAAAGATCTTTTCAATATCAATGCCATCTTTTAATCCCTTTTCCAATGCCAAAAGGGCATCTTTATTTTTAATAAATTGTGCTACTTTGGCACCTTTTAAATTTTCATTTGTTGAATAGATAATCTTTTGTGTGCTATCGCAAACAGCCAGTTCCACTTTAGTATGTGTAGCCACATCTTTTAAAAAACGAGCTGTAATCCCTTCATCCCCCGTTTCCATAGGATATTTCATACTTGCATAAACAATTTTGTTTATATCACTTATTAATCTTTTCATCTGTTCTATACTGTTCTTTGTCTGCCTGTCTGTAGCTACCAAGATAATGGATGTCATAGCTATACCTATGCAAATGAATAAACTAAGCATTACCTTCACCTGCAACTTTTCTTTTACTATTTTAAACATCTTATGCCTCCTTTAATCTTTAATAATCTTTAATGTGCACCAGCATGAATTAATGGCTTAAAGAGAAAAGCCTTTACCCTTTCTGTTGTATGACAGCGTTCGCAATCTTTCATAGAAAGCTTAGACTTTATATCAGATGGATCATTACTTTCCACATGGGCAGAACCTGGACCATGACAGGCCTCACACCCTACTTCCTTTAAATCGGGAGTGCTCTGAGCGTCTTTAAAACCAGAGGGCTCTCCATAACCAGTAGTATGGCATCCATAGCATCTGCTTATTTCTTCGGCAGTTAAATCATGTCTCATTTTCTGGATAGCCTCATAAGAATGTGCCTTCTTGGCATATCTGCTCCAGTTCTGATATTCTTTTTCATGACATTCAGCACACGCCTTTGAACCAACATAGGTCTTACCCTGTCCGGCATAGATAACACCATAGCCTAATACGAAAAACAACAGAACCATTGCCAAACTTCGTAGTTGCATATCCTCCCTCCTTGATTTTATTATATACACATTTATTGTTCACTCATTTCAAAAATCCCTGTTACATCCAAAATTAGCCCTACCTTCCCATCACCCATAATAGCACCACCAGCAATGCCATTTACCCTTCCTATGCCTTCTCCTAAGCTTTTGATTACTACCTCTTGCTTACCCAAGACCTCATCTACCATAAGACACTTTTTCTCGTCTTCGCTTTCTACTATAACCATCAGTGCCCTCCATGGTTCGGTATATTTGGCCTCAATATTAAAGAGGCGATGTAATCGTACTAAAGGGAAAATGGCATTGCGGATGTTGATCATCTCTCCCTTTTCAGCATAGGTATTATATTGCTGCTTAGTGGGGCAAAATACCTCTTGCACAGAAACAGTAGGTAAAATGTAGCGATGTTTTCCCACCTTAACAATAATGCCATCAATAATAGCCAAAGTGAGGGGCAATTTTATGATAAATGTTGTGCCTTTTCCTACCTCACTTCTGATTTCTACCTTTCCCCTTAATCTCTCTAAGGCCTTTTTAACTACATCCATTCCTACACCACGACCGGAGACATCACTAACCTTTTCTGCCGTAGAAAAGCCAGGTTTAAAAATCAACTGATAGATCTCTGTCTCACTTAATTCTTCCTCTTCAGATATCAGTCCATTTTCTCTTGCTTTTTTTAAAATTTTATTTTTATTAAGCCCCTGCCCATCATCTTTGATTTCAATAACAATATTGCCACCTTTATGATAGGCCAAAAGTTCTATTGTCCCAGTTTCTGGTTTCCCCTTTTCCTTTCTATCCTCAGGCATTTCAATACCATGGTCTATTGCATTTCTTATCATGTGCACAAGTGGGTCATAGAGCTCTTCAACCATATTGCGGTCAATCTCGGTATCTTCACCACGCATAATAAGTTGGACTTTTTTACCCGATTTTTTAGACAAATCACGCACAAGACGGATCATCTTTTGGAATGTCTCTTTGATTGGAACCATACGTAAAGACATACTGGTCTTTTGAAGCTCGGTTGTAATACGGCCAAGTTGGGACAAATCTCTTGCAAGCTTCTGATCCTTAATGTCATTTAAAGCGGGATTTTGTCTAATCATAGATTGAGTAATGAGTAATTCTCCAACCATGTCAATAAGATTATCCAATTTTTGGGTGTCTACTTTGATAGTTGCTACTGGTTTAGATGGCTTATTTACTTCTTTTTTCTTTTCTTGCTCTTTAGGTGATAGGGGCCTTTTTTCTTCCAAGACCTGTCCTTTCTGTTTAGGCATAGATGGTACAGTGTCTTCTTTTGAAATGCCTTTTATCCTGGTGATCAAACGATGTACAGGAAATTTTTTTCCTGTAGGTCTTCCAGAACTTATTTGGCTCTCTACATCATCTACCATTGCCTTCAGTAAATCTACTGCTTGTAAAATGACGTCTATGGCATGTCCGTTAATAAAGAATTGACCTCTGCGGGCAGCATCCAACATGCTCTCAGTTGCATGGGAGAGTTTGTTAATTGGCTCTAAGTTTAAAAACCCAGATATGCCCTTAATAGTATGAAATGGACGGAAAATACTGTTTATTGCTTCTTTGTCTTTAGGATTTTGCTCTAAGGTGACAATATTTACTTCTATACTGTTTAAGTGCTCTTTTGCCTCACTTACAAAGTCCTGATAAAGTTCAAGGTCTTCTTCAAGGTTAACCTTAATAATATCATTATCGTCTGTTTTTGAGTTTAAGGCCTCAATAATCTTTTTATGCTCTTTAATAATATTATCTATTTTCTCTCCCTGGAAGAATTTTTGCAAAAGCGAAATCTCTTCTCCAATAGCTCTCAAACCCTCAGAAACCGGTGCCTTGTGTTTAATGACTTTTTCTATAATTTCTTTAATTTTTTCTGCTAAAGGTAAAATATCAGAGAGTTTGGCTTGTTTTAATATAAAAATAAAGTCTGTTATTTTCTTAAGAAGTTTAGAAAATTCTTCAGGTTGACTCTCGGGTTCAAGGCTTATAATATCTAGGGCAATGTTATCTAAAACTTCACTAAATTTAGGATCTTCTCTCATCACCTTCCCTCTTTTTTAAGCCTTTTTTCAAAGACCAATTTTGCCAGTACTGAAATTAATCTTGGTATGGGGATTTCCCCAATTATCCTTCTTTCTTCACAGACAGCAATAGAGAACAAAAATTTTTTGGATGCTATTTTAGCTACCTCTAAAAGAGATGTTTCTGGAGCTACTGTACAGACATCAGAATGGGTAAACGATGAGACTTTAAGCCTTCCTGTGGCTTCATCTTGAGGTCTACAGTATTCTTTTAGATCTAAAAATGGACTTAACGCACCCTTTATATCTGCATTAGTGATTATGCCAACAAGCTTTAAACCGTCTACTACAAAAAGGTATTCGGAATTATTTTCTTGCATTTTTTTTAAGGCTTCACTTAAGGTAGCTTCTGGATAAACCAGAGGAAAGTCCTTTTTGGCAATGGCCTTGGCCGTAAGTTCATTAGTGTCTTTAGATACTGTTGCTTCTTGGCCTTCTATTTTGGAAACTAATTCCTCACTTATTGCGATAGCCATTTGAAAAGAGATATCTTCCGAATTTATTTCTGCTATATAGGTAACATAGCTTTTGTGAGGAAGAAACAAATCTCCGCTATAGTCATAAAGAAAGGATTTACCTTGACTTAAATGCCAGTGACTATCTACCTTTTTCCTAAAAATGTCACCAATTGCCCCTACCAGCATGTTACATATTTCACACTGGGCATCCTTCATGGATTCATTTAGTTCTTCTTTACTTAAGGCATCTTCTACTGTGTTTTGTGGTAAAAGAAGCATTTTGGAACTTAGAAAGATTGCGCCCTTTTTTTCTATCCAAAACCAAAAACCCTCTTCATCAATCCCATCTATCTTTACCTGCGTAACAAAGGCACCTGGCCAAAGTATCTCACGGATAGTCTCAATGTCTCTTTTTGGACCTTTTTTATAGTCCAAGCCCAATTTTATGCCCATTAGGTTATTCAAAGTAGATTTACTAGCTTTAAACAACTCTCCAACCAGAATATCCAATTTTATTGGCATCTTTTAACCTAGTACCCTTTTTAGCGTATCCCCAACTGTTTGCGGGGTAAATGGTTTTCTCACAAAACCACTTACACCCAATGCCTTTGCCTTGCTTACTATATCTTCTGCTCCTTCTGTGCTGATTACTAGGATAGGGATCTTTCTAGTTTTGGGAAGGGATTTTAGAATTTCAATCATCTCTAAACCGTTCATCTCTGGCATATTAATATCTGCCATAATAAGGTCAATTTTATTAGATTTTACTTTCTCTAGGGCTTCCTTTCCATTTCCGGCTTCTATAATTCCATCTACTTTATATCCAGATTGTCTGATTGTTCTAAGAATGACCTTCCGCATGGTGGCAGAATCATCAACAATTAAAATGGTCACTACTGACCTCCTATATTTTTAGTTTCTTCTAAAGAGATCTGAAGATAAAACACATTATCAGGGGCTTGAAATTTTACCGCCACTCCTTTATTTTCACTTACCCCTGCCACTGTATGTTGATGACCTTTAATCACAGTAGGAAGAGAAATTTTGAAAGTACTGCCATAGTTGTTTTTCGCATCACCAGATATCATGTTTACAAGTTCCCCTACTCCATCATAAATATCGTCTTCTTGTAACTTACTTTCGTCTATAGCTAACATCAAAGCTATCATTTTTTTGGCCAACTCCATAGGCAACGTTAATGCTACAGAGCCATTTATATGCCTGTTTAGCTTTGTTATGCCCGTAAGACCAATTACCCCAGAGACATCCCCAAAAATTTGTCTTTTTTCATCTCTTAAAAGCACTTCCCTTTTTTCGACTTCAATACCAACCATCATAGCTAGCACTTCTTTGGTTGCTTCTATAAAGGCATTGATTAGATCCCAATCTATTTTTTCTTCAAAGACAGGTTTAGATACTATCCCAGCAATTACTTGATCTATATCCAGAGTGGTTACAAACTGCTTGTTGTCCTGGTTAAGTCCTAAGATTATAGTCTGATTTAGGCCAGCTTTAGGAGGGATATAAAAAAGCACCCAATCTGGATTTTGTTTTAATGCCTTAAATAAATTTTTACCAGCTAAGGCAATAACCCCATTTTTTTGTAGCTGAGTTCTCCATTTTGATTGCAACTCTTTTGGAAAGCCGATTAAAAAAACCTTTTTCATACTCTCTCTTTTTTATTATTCACTCGGCTTTTTTTAAAATATGTTCGGTTAACTAATTTGGTTATTTACAGATGGATATTTTTCATATAAGTTTTGTAATTTATGAAGCGCTTAAGGATTGTGGATCAAGATAGGTGTGTTGGCTGTGAGCTTTGTATGTTTGCTTGCAATCGTTGGAGGGGGGGCGGTGGTCTGGGAAGGTCGGCCATTTTTGTCCGTTCCAGGGGAGGGGTAAGCAGAGGCTTTTCTATAATTGTCTGCCGTGGTTGTGAGGACCCTCCTTGTGCCGCTGTGTGCCCTGTAGATGCCTTAAAGTTAAGAAAGGGAGGGGGAGTGATAGTGCTTAATCATAAGTGTATAGGCTGTGGGCTTTGCCGTGAGGCATGTCCTATTGGCGCTATTTTTTGGGATGATGAAAAAAACAAACCCATTATTTGCAGCCACTGTGGTTATTGTGTACAGTATTGCCCTCATGGGGTAATTTCAATAATAAAGGAGGGTTGATGCTAAGAGATGACCCACTTTCCAATATACTCTATATTGACCTCTCTTCTCGCAATTTTTGGATAAAGCACCGCCCTAAATTGTTTGAAAGATATATTGGTGGAGCAGGTGTTGGCAGTATCCTCCTTCAGGAGGAGTGTCCTCAGGGCGCAGGGCCACTAAGTCCAGAAAATCCTATCATCTTTGCTGTGGGCCCATTGGTAGGCCTCTTTCCCATGGCCTCTAAGACCGTTGCCTTTTTTAAGTCACCCCTTACAGGAGAGCTCGGTGAAAGTCATGCCGGGGGAAGGAGTGCTACATCTATTAGGATGGCAGGGTATGGGGCCATTGTAATCAAGGGCAGGAGCAAAATCCCTATCTATTTGGTCATTGAAGGAAACAGGGTGTATTTTAAAGATGGAAGGGGAATTTGGGGGATGAGTTCTGCCGATGTAGCCCGTGTGTTGAGGGAGAGGGAAGGGGGGGCAGGCATAAGGACCATAATGCGCATTGGGGTAGGTGGCGAGAAGATGGTTCATTATGCCTGTGTAATTACTGAAACCTATAGACACTTTGGTCGTTTGGGGCTAGGGGCCGTTTTTGGAAGCAAAAATTTAAAGGCAATTGTCATCTCTGGAAAGAGGAATCTGCCTGTAGCAGACAAAAAAAATTATAGAAATATATATGATGAGATATTTAAAAAGGTCATTTCATCCCCTTCTTTAAAAAAATACCATGATTTAGGCACCTCATTGAATATATCTATCCTCAATAAAATTAAGGCACTCCCCACTTGTAACCTTAAATCCTCTACATTTAAAGGGGTAGAAAGGCTATCAGGAGAATATCTGGCAGAAAATTTTTTAGGCAGGAGGGTCTCCTGTATTCATTGCCCCATTGCCTGCATTCACCTTGCGGCCTTAAGGGAGCCATACGAAGATGAGCCCTATTTTTATAAAACCACTTTTATCTCGTATGATTATGAGCTCCTTTATGCCCTAGGGAGCATGTTGGGCATTGATGACCCAAATGGACTATTAAAATTGCTTAATGAAATAGAGGCACTCGGGCTTGATGCCATCTCTACTGGGGTGATATTGGCATGGGCCACTGAGGCATATGAGCATAATCTAATTACCAAAAAAGAGACCTTGGGAATGGTCCCTAAATGGGGTGACTATCAAACCTATATGGCCATGGTAAGGCACATTGTCTCTCAAGAAAACCACTTTTATAATGCCCTGGCAAGGGGTGTTGCCTTCTCCTCATCTATGTATGGGGGGAGGGAGTTTGCCCTTGCATTTGGAAAAAATGAGATGCCTGGCTATCATACAGGCTATGGGAGCCATCTGACGTTTCTGACTGGTGCCCGTCACAGCCATCTTGACTCAGGGGGGCACAACCTGGACAGAGAGGTCTTAGGTAAAGAGGGGTTAAACCCAAGATTTTTTGCAGAAAGGCTACTGAAGGAAGAATGTTATAGACAGATACTATCCTCACTTATCATTTGCTTTTTTGGAAGGAAGGTCTATACATACGAAGTCATCTCTCGGGCATTAAAGGTAGCAGGGTTTGACTTTGACGTGGATCAATTGATGAAAATAGGAAAGGAGATATTAAGGCAAAAATACCTCTTTAAAATGAGGGAGGGCTTTTCCTTTGAAGGGCTTTCCATCCCAAGGCGCATATTGGAGACACCCTCTCCCTTTGGATTACTTAAGGAGGGGTTTCTAAGAGAGGCTATCCTTTTGTATAAAAAAATGCTTTTAGGAGGAAGGGGAGAATGAAGTTTAATGATGCCTATATCATAGTAGATGAAAGAAATTTTTTGATTGTATTGCGTGAACTTGGTGATTTGCCTGAAGATATAGATGCCAATGACCTATCTTATAGTGAAAGACAGGAGCTTCGCCCTGTAAAGGGTGTTATGCCAGAGTGGCAGTTAAATCTGAGTGAAGAGGGAAAGAAGGCCCTAGAGGAATTGAAAAAAACGGTAATAACAAAAGACTATGGCGTTCCCTTAAATAAAGTGGGAAGGTATTATCTCTCCCAAGAGAGATTGGAGAAATTGGCTGAAATTATAGAAAGATTTGGCCAATAAAAAAATCTAAATCTTTTATTTTCACTTGCCCTATTTTTTCTATTTTGATAAGAAATAAATATGCAGGATGGACTTCTTAAAGAAGTAAACAGCCTTCCCCATAAACCTGGTGTATACTTGATGAAGGATAGGGATGGGAATATTGTCTATATAGGGAAGGCAAAGGATCTTTATAAGCGTGTAAATACCTATTTTCAAAGGCCTTTTTCTGCAAAGACAGAGGCACTACTAAAAAAGGTTAAAAAAATTGATTATTTAGTAACTTGTTCAGAAAAGGAGGCACTAATCCTTGAGTGTAACCTCATCAAAACATACTCCCCCCGTTATAATGTTGTCTTAAGGGATGATAAAAATTACCCCTATCTGAGATTGGATCTAAGGCAAAAGTGGCCTAGGATTACTATTGTAAGGAGGATGAAAAGGGATGGTGCTACCTATTTTGGTCCATTTACATCCTCAAAGGCTGTAAAGGAGACACTAAGGGCTATGGATAGGCTCTTTCCTTTGCGTAAGTGCAGTGACCATGAGTTTAAGAATCGCACAAGGCCCTGCCTCAATTATCAAATTGGTCGCTGTCTTGCCCCTTGTGTAGGCTATGTAAGTGAGGAAAGGTATTTAAACTTGGCAAAGCAGGCATGCCTCTTCTTAAAGGGAAAGAGAAGGGAGGTATTGGAAGAATTAGAAAGTGAGATGAGAAGAGCAGCAGAGGCACTAGAATTTGAACAGGCAGCAGCCTGCCGTGACCGTATCAAGGCCATTAAGTACACCCTGGAAAAACAGAGTATGGTCTCTAGTGATTTTTCTGATAGGGATGTATTTGGTTACTCCCTTACCCCCTCAAAGAAGAGGCTTCAGATAGTGATACTGCTGATAAGAAATGGCCTCTTAATTGGGGAGCTAGAGTATACAGTAGGCCTTAAGGGACATAAAGAAAAAGAGGCATTTTCCCAATTTTTTAAGCAATTCTACTTCAAACAGGATATGATCCCAAAGGAGGTAATTACCCCATTTCCTTTAGAAGAGGAAGAATTATTAGAAGAGTGGCTTTCTGAGAAGGCAAAATACAAAGTAGATATCCTTTTTCCCAAAAAGGGTGATAGGTTAAGACTCTTAAAGATGGCTATGGATAACGCAAGATTACGTGTTGAGGCAAGATTAAGGGAAAGAGATGTCCTAGAGGCCTTAAAAAAGGAGCTTTCCCTCTCCAAGATTCCAAAGAGGATAGAGTGTTTTGATGTCTCAAATATCAAGGGACAATATGCAGTGGCCTCAATGGTGGTATTTAGTAATGGCCTTCCAGATAAGGATGAATATCGCCGCTTTAGGCTAGAGTATTCAGGCCACCCAGATGACTATGGGATGATGAGTGAGGTGTTAAAACGTAGGTTCTCCCATAAGGATATCCTGCCAGACCTACTCATGATTGATGGTGGGAAGGGGCAACTCTCTATAGCAGAGAGGATTTTGGCTGAGCAAGGATTAAATGATATTGAGATTATCTCAATAGCAAAGGGAAAGGATGGTGAAGAGGACAAGATTTATCTCAAGAATCAAGGCCCTTTAATCTTAGACAGCCACTGTCAAACACTAATATTTCTTAAAAGGGTCCGTGATGAGGCCCATAGATTTGCTATTACCTACTACAAACGCCTACACAGAAAGGCGACAACTTTTTCTATATTAGATAAGATACCTGGTTTGGGACCCAAGAGGAAGGCACTACTTTGGAGGCACTTTAACTGCCTAGAGGAGATAAAGGAGGCAGATATAAAGGCCTTAAAGGATATAGGTCTGCCTGAGAATATAGCTAAAAGATTAAAGGAATCCCTAAAATATGGCTAAAAAGTTTTTTATCAAGACCTATGGCTGCCAAATGAATGTGCATGACTCAGAATATATGGCTGCCCTCCTAAAGGGTATGGGCTATATCCCTACAACCTTAAAAGAAGAGGCAGACATAATTCTATTGAATACATGTACTGTAAGAAAAAAGCCAGAACAAAAGGCATATAGTTTTTTGGGGAGGTTAAAGTATCAAAAGAGACATCGCCCTTTGATTATAGGGGTAGGTGGGTGCCTTGCCCAACAGCAGGGGGAGCTTTTATTAAAGCGCATGCCTCATATAGACTTTGTCTTTGGCACACACCAAATCTATAGACTCCCAGAGATTATTAGTAAATTAAATAAAAAGGGGAGGGTCTGCGAGACCAATTTTAGTTATCAATTGGAGCCACCAAAGGGGGTTATCCCTACTTTTAACAAGTTTAGGGCCTATATTACCGTCATGCAGGGTTGTAATAATTTTTGTACATATTGTATTGTCCCCTATGTCCGTGGAAGGGAGATTAGTAGAAGAAGTGAAAGCATCTTAGAAGAGGCAAAGAGGCTTTTGGACATGGGGGTAAAGGAGATTATCCTCTTAGGGCAAAATGTAAACTCTTATGGAAAGGATAGAAAGGAGGAGATCTCATTTGCTGAACTTATAAGGAGGGTAGGAAATCTTCCCAAATTGAGACGTCTAAGGTTTTTGACCTCCCATCCAAAGGACTTAACACTGGATTTAATTAAGACATTTAAGGAGGTTGAGACCCTGTGTGAACAGATACACCTACCAGTGCAGTGTGGTTCTAATAGAATATTGAAAAAGATGAATAGGAGGTATTCAAGGGAGGATTATCTAAAAAAGATTGAAATGTTAAGGAAGGTATGCCCAGAGATTGCCATTACAACTGATATTATTGTAGGATTTCCTGGGGAGACAGAAAAAGATTTTAAACAGACAATTTCCCTCTTGCAAGAAGTCTCTTTTGATGATATCTTTGCTTTTAAATACTCGGACAGACCTCCAGCTAAGGCGGTGGGATTTAAAGAGAAGATAGGCGAAGAGATCAAGACAGAGAGACTGGCAGCTGTCCATGAGGTGCAGGCACCTATTACAAAGGCAAAGAATAGGGAAAAGGTAGGACAGAGGCTTGAGGTATTGTTGGATGACTACAGTAAGAGGGGTGAGATGGGGCTTTCAGGTCGTACCCGTTGCAACCGTGTGGTCAATGTGAGGGCGGAGGCGAGTCTATTGGGTCATCTGGTAGAGGTAGAGATCGATGAGGCACTTTCTCATTCATTGCGTGGGAGGATTATTAAAGTCCTTGATTAAAAAAAGGAGGAGATATGTCATTACAAATGAAGGTTTTTGGTCTAACCATAGACCCTAGTACAAATTCACCCATTATGATTTTAAAGGCAACAGAGGGTGAGGAGGCATTGCCTATTTGGATTGGGATCTTAGAGGCAACTGCCATTGCAAGTGAATTAGAAAATGTCAAGTTTGCCCGCCCTATGACCCACGACCTCTTAAAAAATGTAATTGAGGCTATGGGGGCAAAGGTAGAGAAGATAGAGGTATGTGACCTACGTGATAATACCTATTATGCCCTGATTTATCTCAAAACGGATAAAAAGGAATACACAATAGATGCCCGTCCTAGTGATGCCATTGCCTTGGCCTTGCGTGCAAAGGCACCTATCTTTGTTAGTGAAGACGTCCTGAAAAAATCAAAGAAGTCATCAAAGGCAGAGGTAGGGGTAGGCACAAGAGAGGCCCAAAAATGGACTGAAATTTTGGAGAATCTTTCCCCTGAGGACTTTGGTAAGTATAAGATGTAGGATACCTATTTCTAGTTCTTTCTAAACCCAGACTATGACCCCAAAACTCATTGATTTACATACCCATTCCCTATTTAGTGATGGGGAGCTAATCCCATTTGAACTGGCGCGTAGATTAGAGGTATTGGGTTATGGGGCAGTGGCTATTACTGACCATGCAGATACCTCCAATTTTGAACACATTATCTCTGGCCTATTAAAGGCAGCAAGGGCCTGGAATGAGACAAAAAGAGGTATTAAAATGATACCAGGTGTGGAGTTGACTCATGTCCCACCTGAATTGATTGCCCCCTTGGCAAAGGAGGCAAGAAAATTAGGTGCAAGGATAATTGTAGTACATGGAGAGACCTTAGTAGAGCCAGTGATCCCTGGTACAAACTTGGCGGCCCTAAATGCGGATATAGATATCTTGGCCCATCCTGGTTTAATTACTGAGGAAGAGGCAAGCCTAGCAAAAAGGCGTGGGATCTATCTAGAGATATCCGGCAGGGCTGGCCATTGTCTCAGCAATGGCCATGTAGCCAAGATGGCTCAAAAAATGGGGGCAAAATTGATATTGAATTCGGATGCCCATGCCCCACAAGATTTAATGGATGAAAGAATGGCAAGAGATATAGTGTTGGGGGCAGGGCTTACAGAGGGCGATTTTTTCCAAATGCTAAAAAATGCTTGGGAAATTTTAAAGAAGATAAATGACATTTAGGGATTTACTTTCTCATATTTACGGCCCTAGCCGTTATCTGGGAAATGAGATAAATTCTGTCAAAAAGGACCCAAATAAGATAAAAATAAGATTTGCCTTGGCATTTCCTGATGCCTATGAGATAGGCATGTCTCATCTGGGTATACAGATCCTCTATTATATCCTGAATCAATATCCCCACATATTGGCAGAGAGGGTATTTGCCCCAGACGAAGACCTAGAGAGGCTTATGAGGAAACACAATGTCCCCCTTTGCACACTGGAGTCTAATATCCCTTTGAGAGAATGTCATATTATAGGCTTTAGCCTTCAACATGAGCTTTGCTATACAAATATCCTAAATATGCTAAATTTGGCAGGTATACCTATTTATGCAAGGCAAAGGGATGAAAAATACCCACTCATTATTGCAGGTGGTCCTATTGTAGTAAATCCTGAACCTATTGTCCCATTTTTTGATGGCTTTTTTATTGGGGATGGAGAGGAGGGGATTATTGAAATTGTCAATACATACCTGCAGTGGCAAAGGGATAGGGGCAATAAGGAAGAATTACTCCAGATGCTTTCCAAAATCGAGGGCTTTTATACACCATTTTCATTTTATCCTAGATATCAGGTAGATGGTGTCTTAAAGGAGATAGAGGAATTGCAGGAAGGATATGCAAAGGTAAAGAGGAGGATTATAAAAGACTTAGATTCTGTTCCATTTCCCTCATCGCCTATTGTGCCCTATGACCATCCAGTCCATGACAGACTCTCCATTGAGGTTGCAAGGGGTTGCACACAGGGCTGTAGATTCTGTCAGGCCGGGTTTATCTATCGCCCAGTAAGGGAAAGGTCACCAGAGACTGTCTTAAAGTTGGTCAGGTCTGGGTTAAAGAATACAGGATATGAGGAAATTTCGCTGCTTTCTTTAAGTATTGGGGATTATCAGCCCCTGGCTGAATTAATAAGGGCATTAATGAATGAGTTTTCTAAAGACTATGTAGCTATTAGCCTCCCAAGCCTGCGTATTGGGACTGTATCAAAGGATATAATCGAACAGATTAGCCGTGTACGCCGCACAGGTTTTACATTGGCCCCTGAGGCAGCTACACAGAAACTGAGGAACATTATAAACAAAAAGATAACTGAGGAAGAACTATTTGAGACGGTAAAGGAGATATCTAGTAGGAATTGGCCTTCTTTAAAGCTCTATTTTATGATTGGATTGCCTCAAGAGGGTTGGGAGGACATCGAGGCAATTGTAGCATTGGCCGAGAGGCTATCCCGACTTGTTAAAGGAAGACTTCAAATTACAGCGAGCATTTCTACATTTGTGCCAAAACCCCATACCCCATTCCAATGGGAAAGGCAGATCTCTTTGGAGGAGAGTAAGGAAAAAATAAAGTTTATCAAGAGAAATGCCAATCGCTTTGGTTTAAAGGTAAGGTGGCATGAACCCGAGCAGAGTTTTTTAGAGGGGGTGTTTTCAAGGGGGGATAGGAGGCTGCATGAGGTCATATTAAGGGCCTGGATGAAGGGTGCAAGGTTTGATAGTTGGAAGGATAGATTTAAGTTTGAAATTTGGCAACAGGCATTTGCAGATTCCAGGCTAGACCCAAATTTTTATTTAAAGCAGAGGGGAAAGGACGAACCATTGCCTTGGGACATGATAGATATTGGAGTAAATAAGGAATTTCTTTGGAATGAGTGTCTAAAGGCAAGGAGGGGAGAGGTTACACAGGATTGTCGTTATAAGGGGTGTCAAAATTGTGGGCTATGTGATTTTAAAGAGATAGCCCCAAAAATTTATTCCAAAAGAAAAATAGAGGTACCCATTTATTATCCTGTAAAGGAGTCCATAAGGAGATACCGTTTTACCTTTAGCAAGGTGGCTGAGGCAAGATTTTTGGGGCATTTAGAACTGATAAATATCTTCCATAGGGCCTTTAGACGTGCAGGCATAAGATTGGTCTATTCTAAAGGATTTCACCCATTGCCATTTATCGTATTGGCTACTGCCCTGCCAGTAGGCATAGAGAGCCTAGTTGAAAAGATGGATGTAAAACTCTATGGAGAATATGAGCCAAAACAATTATTAGAGAGGGTAAATCCCCATTTGCCCCTGGGAATTTGTCTTAATACGGTAAAGGAGGTCCCATTGGATGCAAGCCTCCCTGTTGAAAGGAGACAGCGTTTCATTGTAGATTATAGGAAGTGTATATTTGATATCAAAAAGATTGCACTGTTTGACCATCAAACCCATTTTCCTTGGCAGGTAGTAAGGAAAGGAAAGGTAAGGAAAATAGACCTAAAGGATGTAGTAAAGAAGATTGTACCTATTGAACAACATAAATTAGAGGTCATTTTGGACTTTCCTCCTTCTGGGGGGATTAAATTGGTAGAGGCACTCCAAGCCATACTCAATTTAAATAAAAACCAAGCAAATAATCTAAGTATAATCAAGATGGGGATTTAAATGCGCTCAGACCTCATCCTGAATGTAAGGCCTCATGAGACAAGATTGGCAATCCTTGAAGATGGAAATTTAGTTGAACTTCATCTAGAGAGGAGGCTTGAACGCAGTTTGGTAGGAAATATTTATCGAGGTCGTATCTTGAAGGTCTTGCCTGGGATGCAGGCAGCCTTTGTAGACATCGGTTTAGAGAAGGCTGGGTTTCTCTATGTCTCGGATGTGATTCCCCACCTATGGGAAAATGAATTCGATTTGGAGATAGAGCCTAAGGGATATTATATAGAAGATATGCTCCAGCAGGGCCAAGAGGTATTGGTTCAGGTAATGCGTGATCCTATTGGTACAAAGGGGCCAAGGCTTAGCACAAGGATCAGCATTCCAGGACACTATTTGGTACTTATGCCATTTTTTGATCACATAGGGGTCTCTCGGAGGATAGAAGATGAGATAGAGAGAAAGAGATTAAAGGGCATTGTAGAGGAAATAAAGCCAAAGGGCTTGGGATTTATCATCCGTACAGCAAGTGTTGGGGTAGATGCTGATAAGCTCTCCTTTGAAATGCAAAAACTCATTAAATTTTGGCAGGGTATCTTAGAAAAGAAGGATAGTGTCCCTGCGGCTGGATTGGTATATAAGGAATTAGACCTTTGCCTTCGGGCTGTACGTGATTTTTTTGCCAGACACACCCGTTCTGTAATAATAGACTCACCCAAGGCATACCACCGGGTCTTATCCTATGTAAAAGAATTTATGCCACACCTCTGTCATAGTATAGAACTCTATCAGGGAGGGGTGCCCATATTTGAAAAATTTTCGATTGAAGAGGCCTTTAACAAGGCACTTCAGTCAAAGATTTGGCTCAAATCGGGGGGCTATATCATCATTGAGATTACCGAGGCATTGGTAACTATTGATGTAAATACTGGGCACTTTGTGGGAGGCGATAATTTTGAGGAGACAATCCTTAAAACCAATCTAGAGGCGGTCCAGGAGATTGCCCATCAACTAAGATTAAGGGACTTAGGTGGGATTATTATCATTGATTTTATTGATATGCAAAAGGAACAAAATCGCCAAAAGGTAATTGCTGCCCTAGAGGAGGTATTGAAAAGGGATAGGAGTAAGACCCAGATTTTACAGATGTCAAAATTGGGTTTAGTAGAAATGACACGCAAAAGAAAAAGGGAGGATTTGATCCATTACCTCTGTGAGCCTTGTCCTTATTGTCAAGGGAGGGGATTTTTAAAGTCAAAAAGGACAATTTTTTATGAAATATTGGATGAATTGGAAAAAGTGGCATCACGCACAATCTCATCCAAGTTGGCAGTAAAGGTACACCCTGATTTGGCAAGGCACATCAGGGAGAGGGAATCCTCTGTCCATGAGTTGTTTGAGAAGGAGATAGGCAAGAAATTGGAGATAATCTCTGACCCCAATCTGCATTTAGAAAGCTATGAAATTTTGGAAAATTTTTGATGAAAGGCCCATCTCACAAAGGGGGGAAGACCTGGCAGCAAGGGCCTTGAAAAAGGCAGGCTATAAGGTCTTGGCAAGAAATTATAGAAATCGGCTTGGTGAGATAGACATTGTCGCAAAGGAAAGGGATGTAATTGTATTCGTTGAGGTAAAGACACGTACAGGAAAAAGGTTTGGTTTGGCAAAGGAGGCAGTTAACTATAAAAAACAGAAAAAACTAATAAGGCTTGCCCAGGCCTACCTTAAACAGCATAGACTTTTTGGGAAAAAGGCAAGGTTTGACGTAGTGGCCATCCAGCTTGATGATAATGAGATAGAGATCATAAAGGATGCCTTTAGTATCCCAGTTAAGTGGGCTTGACGGGGAGAAAGAAATTAGATAAAAAATAAGTAGCCGAAGTGGTGGAACTGGCAGACACGCTGTCTTGAGGGGGCAGTGGGCGTTTAGCCCGTGCGGGTTCAAATCCCGCCTTCGGCATTTTAAGGATTTTTTGTTTCACATGGTGGGGTCTTTAGTTTGAGTCTATGCCTTTTTTCTTTAGTGAGTGCTAGTTCTATTTTCCAGGTCTTGTCTGCGTAATCATCATTCTTTTTGATAAGGAGCCACTGATTCTTCCTCCCTCTAAAAAGCATCATGGTAAAGGCACCCTTTAGCCTTTTCCCCTGTAGGATAAAGTCCATTTTGCCCATTTTAAGCTGAACCTCTAGACCCTTATCCCCTAAAGGTAGATAATATCCCCTATCCCATATAACTACTGCCCCAGCACCATAATGCCCCTCAGGTATGATCCCTTCAAATTTGGCATATTCTAGGGGGTGATCCTCTACCATGATGGCCAACCTCTTATCCGTGGGGTTCATTGAGGGGCCCTTGGGAATGGCCCAGGATTTTAAAACACCCTCTATCTCTAAACGAAAATCATAGTGCAGGTGAGAGGCATGGTGTTCATGGACGACAAAAATTGGTTTGCCTTTTTCTCTTTTAATCATTTTTTATATTCTTTTACCTCTTAAATTATCTTTTGAAAAGGTGTAAAAATCATTTGGAGGTCTATGAAAAAGGTCATTTCAGCTAGTAGGAGAGTAGATATGCTCAATTTTTACTTAGATGAATTAATATCCAAGATTTATGCCATAGGCATTGAAAATATCCACACCCTAGTTATCTGGACTAAGAATCCCATAAATATCTATAATTCTTCTAAATTGAGAAAAATTTTGGAAAAAATTGACCAGGTCTACCTCCTTCTTACTGTAACAGGTCTAGGGGGAACTTACTTAGAACCAAGAGTCCCTCCCTATGAAAGGATTTTTGAGGTACTTCCAAAGGTAATCGATGTAATAAAGGACCCTAGGAGGATAAACATTAGATACGATCCCCTTATTGATGTAACAATCTCAGGCAAGAGGATAACAAATATAGATGAGGGCCTTTTTGAGAAAATTTCAAAGATGGCAGGAGAATTAAAGATTCCTATCATAAGGACCTCATATGTTACACTCTACCCTAAGGTCATGAAGAGGTTTAAAAAATATAATATTAAGCCACTAAATCATGAAAAGGAGGAAATTGAGGGTTTTATCTTAAACTATATGATGCCCATTGCAGCAAAATACAATATAGAGGTAAAGACCTGTGTATTTCCTTCACTTACCAAAGGTGGCTGTATAGACGGCCATCTGCTGACCAGCCTGCACCCTAAAAGGGAGCCATGTAGCCTGGCCAAGGACAGAGGCCAGAGACCAGGCTGTCAATGTACTAAGTCTATTGATATTGGGAAATGGTACTCATGCTTTCATGGGTGTCTTTACTGTTATGGGTCTCCCTGGATCTATACCAAGGGCACAAGATAATTTAAATATACTTTTTCCAAATTGTCAACGATTTGTTTAGATTAGCCTCTATCGATCTCCTTTATAAAGACCCTGTATCTCTTATACAATTTGGCATTCAATTTATCCATTACATTATTTATAGTAGCATTGTCTTCTAATACCCAACCAATCTCCCAATTAAAATATCCCTTTTTCTTAGATATTTCACCTATTTTTGAGTAGAGGAGAGGCCCCAGGATATACCTGTATTTCTTTTTAATTCCTAGGGTTAACCCCCGGACAGTCCTTATTTTTCTGGAATAATAAAGGAACTTAAATATCCCAAAGGGGAAGAGTCTTCCATTAATTTTCTTTAATGCCTGATTGATGTCTGGTATACATATATTAAATCCTACAATCTTTCCGTCCCTTTCTGCAACCAATGCCAAATCAGGGATAACCACCTTCCTCAACTCCTTGGCCATATATGAAAATTCTTCTTTGGTTAAAGGAACAAAACCCCAATTCCCACTCCAGGCAGAGTTGTATACATCTTTTATCTTTTCCGCCTCTTCAGGATCATCTAACTTTATATGTCTAATCTTAAAATTTTTATTAAAGGCCTTCTTTTTTATCTTTTCAAATATACTTTCATCAAATTTGCTAAAATCCACAGAATATGCATAAAGATCCTTTGCCTTTTTAAATCCATACCTCTCTATATATTCTTGATAATACGGTGGATTATACGGCATCATAACTACTGGAGAAAAATTAAAGCCATCTATGAGAAGCCCACATTCATGATTTGTGGATAGATTCATAGGCCCCAAAATTCCCTTCATCCCATTCTCTTTTAAAAATTTTTCAACCTCATCAAAAAGCGAAACGGCAATAGAATAGTCTTTAAGTGTTTCAAACAATCCAAAATAACCAATATTTTCCTTATAATAATCTATATATTGCCTATCTATGACCGCTGCTATCCTCCCTACAGGTTCCTTGCCTTTATAGGCCAAGAATAACCTTACCTTCGCATGTGAAAAAAATGGATTTTCTTTTGGATTCAAAAATTTTTTTCTCTCGGATATAAGTGGTGGAACCCAATAGGGATTTCCTTTATAAACCCTCCAGGGAAATTTTATAAATTCATCTAGCTGTCTCTTATTTTCTACTGGAGTAACTTTAATATTCACTTTAATTCTGCCTTTTTTATTTTACCTGAAGCTGTTTTGGGAAGCTCTTTTCTGAACTCTATCACCCTGGGGACTTTGTAGCTAGCTAATCTTCTGCGGCAATAATTGATGATTTCTTGGGCACTGCATTCTTCCTTTAGAGAGACTATGGCCTTGACTAGTTCTCCCCTCAACTTATCAGGCGTTGCTATAACTGCTACCTCGGCTACCTTTGGGTGTTCAGAGATGATAAATTCTACCTCGTTTGCATATACAGTAAGCCCACCGGTAATGATTACATCCTTTTTTCTCCCTGCAATATAGAGGTATCCATCTTCGTCTAGATAACCGAGGTCACCTGTATAGAGCCAGCCATCCCTTAAGACTTCCTTTGTCAGTTCTCTCTCATTATAATAGCCCTTCATTACAAATGGGCCCTTGAGCAGGATCTCTCCTATCTTCCCTGTTGGAAGTTCATTTCCTTTATCATCTACAACCTTTACCTCTACCCAAGGGGCAGGTTTCCCCAAGATGCCCTTTTTTATCCTCTTTTCTAATGGGGCATCTATAGGCAAGATCACATTTGGGGCAGAAGATTCTGTTAAACCATAACCTGTGATGACATTTATATGGGGAAACCTCTCTATAAATGCTTGAAAAACCCTAGGATGGCAGGGGGCACCAAATGGGGCAATCCATTTTAGTGATTTAAGGGATGCCTTTTCTATTTCAGTTGTCTTTAAGAGTGCCTCTATAATGGCCGGGGGGGCAAATACCAGGTCAGCTTTATACCTCTCTATATATTTTAAGAATTTTCCAGGGATAAACCTTTCTAAAATGACCAGGGTGCTCCCCATAGATGCCTGAAAGAGGGTATGAAGTGAGCCTGCCTCATGGGAAAAGGGAACTGCACAAAGTATGCAATCTGGCTTTATATCAAAATAATCAAATGTCATTATGGGGAAGCCAAGATTTTTGTAAGTTAGCATTACCCCTTTCTGTTGCCCAGTAGTACCGGATGTGTAAATGATTAGGGCAGTGTCTTCTTCATCTCTAATGCCAGGAAGGGGTGTTTTATCAGAGTTTACCAATTTATCAAAATCACTAATGATATACCTTAGACTTGGCACATAGTCCTTTATCTCAGAGGCCCTATTGGTTATAAGGATTGAGGCCTCTCCATGATTTAGGACCCTAATTACCTCATCCCTTGTAGCCATAATATCTATTGGGATAACCGTTGCCCCAAGGCCAAAGGTGGCCAGATAGGCCATTATATAGAGGGGGCAATTTGGCAACCAAATGGCAAGTTTTTCTCCCCTTTTTAGACCAAGTTTCTTTAAGGTATGTCCTATTTGATTTACCCTTACTAGTGCATGGGAAAAACTTATTGTTTCTCCCTCAAAGACAAAGGCCAGTTTTCCTGGCTGCTGCCTTGCCATTTGAAAAAATAGTTTATAGATATCCATTTAATACCCCTAAACTAATTCTGCTTTTTTAATCTTTCCAGAGGCAGTCTTTGGCAGATTTTCCCTAAATTCTATAATCTTTGGTACCTTATAGCCAGCGAGCCTCTCCCTGCAATAGGAGATGATCTCCTCTCTTTTTATATTTCCCTTAGGTACAATTACTGCCTTAACAACCTCCCCCCTAAGACTATCTGGTACACCTACTACCGCCACCTCGGCTACCTTTGGGTGTTCAGAGATGATAAATTCTACCTCGTTTGCATATACAGTAAGCCCACCGGTAATGATTACATCCTTTTTTCTCCCTGCAATATAGAGGTAGCCATCTTCGTCTAGATAACCGAGGTCACCTGTATAGAGCCAGCCATCCCTTAAGACCTCCTTTGTCAGTTCGGGCTCATTATAATAGCCAGGCATAATAAACCACCCCTTAAGTAATATCTCTCCTATTTGTTTTATTGGCAGCAAATTTCCTTTATCATCCACAATCTTTATCTCTACCCAAGGGGCAGGTTTCCCCAAAATACCCTTTTTTATCCTCTTTTCTAATGGGGCATCTATAGGCAAGATCACATTTGGGGCAGCGGATTCTGTTAGGCCCCATCCAGTAGTCCCCCTTATATGCGGAAATTTCTCCTCAAATTCTTTAAGCAGTGTAGGACGGCCAGGGGCGCCAAAAAAGACCAAAAATTTTAGTGATTTAAGTGAGACCTTATCTATTTCACTGCTCCTAAGCAGTGCCTCAAGCATGGCAGGTGGGACAAAGGTCAATTCAACATTATAACTCTCTATATCTCTCAAAAATTTTGCAGGGATAAACCTTTTATTAATTACCAGTGTGCTTCCATTAGAGATGTGAAATAGGATATAATTCAATCCACCTTCGTGGGAGAATGGGACTGTGCAAAGCATACTATTGAACTTGTCCAAACCATAAAAATAATCTACGGTCATTACAGGGGAATCTAGGTGCCTATAGGTCAAGACTACGCCCTTTTGCCTTCCCGTAGTACCTGAGGTATAAATAATGACAGCTATATCTTCTTCGCTCCTCCTACCTGGTAGTGTTTTTTCATTATCTGATTTAATAAGTTCATCTACATTAGTAATTACAGCCTTAAGACTTGGGACATAATTCTTAATTTCTAATGCCTCATTTGCCCTTGCTATAAGAATTGATGCCTCTACGTGTTTTAGGATATTTATCAGCTCCTCCCTTGGGGCTGTGATGTCTAAGGGGACAACCGTTGCCCCAAGGCCAAATGTGGCCAAATAAAAAAAGACATATTCTGGGCAGTTTGGTAAATAGATGGCCAATTTCCCCCTTCTCTTTAAACCAAGTTCTTTTAAGGCATTTCCAATGCGATTAACATATTTTAGGGCATTGAGGAAGGTAATGACGTCCCCCTCAAATACCAGGGCAGGTTTATCCTTGTATTCGCTTGCTGTTTTCAAAAATGTTTTATATACATCCATTTTTAAATTCCTTCTTATCTTTTGATCTTCCTCATCCCTTCCCTATAGAGTTCAAAGAGGATCCTTTCCAACTTTAACCTTATAGCCTCAAATTCCTCTTCACCTATACCCCTTTTCACATAAATTGGGGGGCCATAAAGGATAAGTACCCTTGAAAAGGGGATTGGGATCTCCATCTTATCCCAACTATTAAATTTTATACTACGGCTATAGACTACATTTATAGGGATAATAGGACTACCGGTATGGGCGGCCAGAAACAAGGTGCCCCCCTGTACCCTCCTGGCAGGCCCCCTAGAGCCATCCACAGCAAAACCTACATTGTAGCCTTTCTTTAAAAACCTATAAATCTGCCTGAGTGCTATAGCACCCCCCTTTCCACTTGACCCCCTTACCACCTCAAATCCAAATCTCTCAAAAACAGGGACAATCAAACTCCCATCCTCACTTTGGCTCACCATGGTGGCCATTTTTACCTTTCTTCCAAAATAGAGGATAAATGGAAGTACTCCATGCCAGCCTGCATAGATAGCGGGGCCTAAAACTGCCTTCAAGTGCTCTTTCCCTCTTACCTCTATCTTGCAACTTCTATAGAGTGCACATAGGATTGGTGGGAGAAATCGAGGTATAACTAAGTTAAGTAGGCGATAACGCATCACCTTAAAAACTATATTTAATCTCCAGGTATATCTCTTTACTATGCTTGAATTGACCATGGAGACCGCTTGCCTTTCCTTCAAGTATGTGAGCACCAAAGGTAGTGGTCCAATGGTCTCCCCACTCAAAATAGAAGGATGGGCTAATCCTCCAGTCATTGTCATCCCCATAGACTATTAGAATATCTGGCTTTAACCTTTCATGGAAGAAATCTGTAGAAACTTTTAATGTTAATATTGTTTCTACTTTATCCATAGGCCCGGCTGAAGGCCACACAAATTTTTGTCCATTTACATCCTTTTTTGAATTAATTAGTTGAATAAACTGAAAGCTAGCTAGCCAATTAGAAATAACCCATTTATCCAAGCCAATAACATAATTGTAACAATCTGTTGGTGCCCATCCAAACTTACCATCTTTGGTGCGATAAGCCCGGTAATCGTTTTTTACATAGGCAAATTCTCCTCTAACAGTAAGGCCTTTTATAAAAAAAGGGCCACTTACAAATGTTTTAGAAAATGTTCCTCCCCAGACATTGATCCTATGGTATTTTACTGTAGAGATGGCAGTCGGCATCGAAACTTTTGGAGGAAAAAATAACTCAGTTACCCTTTCTGGTGATTCTGTTTCCCAGGAATAGATGTAATTAAGGGTATATTCAAAATTACCTAGAATATCTCTCCACCTTACGCCAAATTTCGAATTTCCCCATTTCTCTCCTGGCCTTTCTTCTTGAGAGATTACTTTAAAACCAGCTTGCCTCAGCCCCTCTAATAACCTCATACCTTCTTTACTTGTACCAATAGCAAAAGGTGCCCCCACCGCTGGCCAATAATCTGGCTCAAAGTCTGGGATCAATAAAAATTGGAGTGTGCCATTTAATGTAGGCTGAAACTCTAATTTTAGCATCCAAAGTGGAATCTTTATCTCATTCCAGGGTTTAAGGGTAAACTCCCGCCAATCAAGTGGATTTACATATTTATCTAAGACCCTTATGCCATCAGCTGTCCCCCAAGTAATGAGTTGTTTTCCTGCCCTAATATCCAAATAATCTGAAAAAAAGTCTATATAGAGCTCCCTTACCCAGGAGATGCCCTGCCAGGTCTCTCTATTTGTATACATGGCCTGATGGGCAGGTGCATATTCATCTTCCTGATTGTAGGCAAAATCCCAGTATTTATAAAGATGGCCATAGAATGAAAGCCATGGTCTTGGTTGATACTGCCCCCTTAAGTCAACGATGTTCATGATCTTGATCCACTTTGTAAAATCAGGATAAACGCCAGTCTCACTTTTAATATAGCCCTCTACCGTGACAGGGCCCTTCTTTAAAATAGTTGCCTGACCTAAACCTGGCAAAAAGACTACCAACAAAACAATTACCCACTTTCTCATGTTTCCCTCCTGCAATAAAAAGTTTTACCATTCCTGCCTCTCTAGTGTCTTTACTGTAAAGAACCTCTCACTTATACCTGTATTAAAAACAGGCCTCTTTTTTGAACCCATTATGATAATATCCCTATGGCCTGTCTTAAAGTTATAGACCTCGTAAAAAACTGGATAGTAACAGCCATTTTCTGGATAAACATAATAATGGAATATTTCTTTGAATTTTCTCCCTTTTTTATCATAGTATTCTTCATAGACAGAAACGCCTGTCTTTTTATCTATCCAGACAATCCTCTTCTCATAATACCAGTGCTTCTTTTTTGGATAACCCTCTATTTTATAACATGGCACATCCTTACAATAAGTTTTCCCATCCCACCCGCTCTTATAGCCAGAAAAGACATCTTCTCCAATGAGCTTATAGGTTTCATAACCATATCTTCTTGTAGTAATTTCTTCTACTGTAAACTCAGAACCCATAAATGAGTCATCCTCTTCTGCCTGTGAGACCTTCCTTATCTTTTTCCAAGAAGGAAGCCATAGCCAGATATCATTTTGTTTGTTTACATCCATATAAGCCCAGGTAAGTACTGCTAAGCCCTTTGTATATTCAGGATAGGTAATCCAGATAACATCCTTATAATCAAAGCCTCTTTTTCCATGTAAGACAATCCTTTTTCTTGCTGCCCCCTTTGTCCTCTTAAAGCCTGACTTATCTATCATAATTACATCGATGTCCTCATATGTCACATCATCAGCATAACGTGTAAACTTTATATCAAACCAGGCTTTCATAAGTTCATCGGCAGTAGGTTTTTCAGATATCTTTGGTGGATGACAGACAGGGCCAGCCCAACAGAAGCTTATAAAAAATAAAACCAAAATGGTTGTTATAAATAAAATTCTCCTTCTCATAACTTCTCCCTTCATTGAATATTTTTCTACTCAGTTAACCGATTAACTGACATCCACTGACCACCTTCTACCATTCTTGCCTTTCTAGTGTCTTTACTGTAAAGAACCTCTCACTTATACCGGTATTAAACTCAGAAGATTTTATATGCACAACATCCCTATGGCCCGTCCTAAAGTTATAGACCTCCCAAATATGCGGCCACCAGCAACCATCCTCTGGATAGACATCATAACGAAAGATCTCTTTAAATCTCCTTTCGCCTCTATCATAGTATTCATCATAGATTAAGACACCCGTCCTTTTATCCAGCCAGATCACCCTTTTGCTATAGTACCAATTTTTTCTTTTTGGATAGCCTTCTATTTTGTAACAGGGCACATCTTTACAATAGATTTTTCCATCTAGGCCACTTTTATAACCAGCAAATATGTCTTCTCCTATAAGTCTGTATGTCTCATAACCATATCTTCTTGTGCTGATCTCTTCTACTGTAAACTCAGAGCCCATAAATGAGTCATCCTCTTCTGCCTGTGAGACCTTCCTTATCTTTTTCCAAGAAGGAAGCCATAGCCAGATATCATTTTGTTTGTTTATATCTAGATATGCCCAGGTAAGTACAGCAAGCCCTTTTGAGTATTCAGGATAGGTGATAATTACTACATCTTTATAATCAAATCCACGTTTTCCATGAAGGATAATCCTTTTTCTTATCCACTTTTTTGTCCTTTTAAATCCTGACTTATCTATGAAGACGACTTCACCTTTATACGTCACATCATCGGCATATCTTGTAAATTTAATATCAAACCAATTTTTCATTAGTTTATCCGCAGTAGGTTTTTTAGGGACCTTTGGTGGATGGCATGGCCTTTTAGAAAAATGAAGATAGGTCTCTTCAGCAAAGGATAAACTTACAATTAAAATTGCAATGGCCGTTACAAATAAAATCCTTTTCATCTCTCCCCCTAAAAAATTATCCAAACCAGCCTGAGACTGGGCTTTTCCTAAAAGAGGTGGCTATATGCTTTGGCTGAAGGTATTCAAAGAGCCCCCACTTGCCCAATGTCCTTCCAAAGCCGCTTTCTTTAAAACCACCAAAGGGAGTTGAGGCATCCATTTGGGCAAATGTGTTTATCCATACAGTCCCACAGTGTATATCTAAGGCCATCTCCTTTGCCATTTCTATATCCCTTGTCCAAATCTGTAAGACCAATCCTGTAGGATTTTCTGATACCAAGTTTTTTATCTCCTTCCTTTTAAATGCCTTTACTAAAAGCACTGGTGAAAAGAACTCCTCATAAACTAACTTTTCCATCTCTATAATAGTAGGGGCATAAAAGTAACCTCTACTTTTTATCTTTTCTCCCCCTATAAGGATTTTTGCTCCCTCTTTCTTTAATCCCTCAATTTTATTTATAAGCCCATCTAAGTGCATCCTTGACCTCAATGGCCCCATGCCCGTTAGAGGCAGTAATGGGTCACCTAGCCTTATTTTTTCTGTCTTTTTTATTAATATCTTTAAGAAGTCTCTATAAATGCCTTCTTCAATTAGGGCTATACTTGTGCCAATGCACATCTGGCCTTGCTTCATAAAGGCAGAGCCAACAATATTCTCTGCTGCCTCTTCTAGGTCTGCATCAGAAAATACCACAGCCAGGTTGGCCCCACCCAACTCACAGATTACCTTCCTTGGTTTCATGCACTGAAACAACCTTCTAAAATTGCTATTTGAGCCGGTAAAGGAGATAATGTCGATATCTGATGATGCCAATTTCCTTCCAATGCCGGGGCCTTCCCCAGTAATTATGTTGATTAACCCTTTTGGAAAATCTAAGTCATCTATGTATTTTGAAAGTTCTAATAAAGATAGGCTCCCATACTCAGAGGGTTTTACAATTATGGCATTCCCTGCTGCCAAGGCGGCTGCACAGGTAAAGCCAAATGTCATAAGGGGGACATTATAAGGTAAAAATACCCCAGCAATGCCAAATGGTATATACTGGATAATGTCTATATTGTCTTGATTTAGGGAGATAGGTGAGTGAATGGTGTCTAAAAGTGAGGCATAATATTCAAAACACTGTGCTGAGAGGGGGATATCTACAAAGAGTGTCTCTTTTATGGTTTTGCCTATCTCCTTTGTCTCAAGCTCAGCCAGTGTCCTTAAATTTTCAAGGATAACTTTAGAGATACCCAAAAGTAATTCCTTTCTCTGCTTAAATGGGACACTTTCCCACTGCCTTTGCGCCAATCTGGCCCTTTTTAGGCAAAATGCCAAATCCTTTTCATCTGCATTGGGTATTTGGGCAAATACCTCCTCTGTAGCAGGGTTCTCAACCATGATTTTTTCTTCTTTTTCCCTAAACTCACCCCCGATATACATCGGATATGTCTCCATATCTCACTCCACAGGCACCTTTGCCCAGAGTTTAAATGTCCTCTCAAACACGGGAAACCACTGGGATAGTCTATTAAAATCACCCCTTATCTTTATCTTACCCTGCGTTGAGGCCACAAATGGATCAATTTCCCTATTAAAGATCTTTTTCCAAACATCTGTTTTTGCAGAGATAAGGAATTCTGCATCCCCTTCGTCCTTTGAAAATTTTGTTATCTTCCCCTGCTCATAATGAAAACAATATGTTACCTTCCTATCTGTTTCCTTTATACCAATAACAGTAGTGAGATTAAACCTCTTCCCTAGGGATTGAACCATTTCATCGCCATTTATTAAATCCACTAAACAGGCCATATGCTCTTGGGAAAACAGCTTATATCTCTTTGATATCTCTTCCTTAGAAGACTCAACCTTTGGCACTATACTGTAGGTGAGTAGATTAAGCCTTGCCTGGGTCTCTAAAAGTTCAATTAATGAAAAGACAGACTTAAAGTCTTCTCCTATGGCCACTACCCCATGATTTTTTAATACCACAATATCACTATTTTCTAGGGCCTTAATTACTGGACCTAATTCTGTTACTGTTGGTGTATATTGGGGGATGGCTACTACCCTTCCAAGATAAAACCTCTCTTCAAAGCTTATAGGCTCAAGTCCTTTAAAAAAATGGAAGAAGTATACGGTATGTGGAGGGTGTGCATGGATTATTACCTTCTTTTCAGAAAATTCTTGATGAATCTTTAGATGCATTTCCTTTTCAGAGGTGGGTGATTTTTTCCCTTCTATGATTTTCCCATTTATATCTAAAAGTAAAATATCCTCTTTTTCTAAGAGGCCTAAATAGGCATCATGGGCAGTGATAAGGATTTTTTCCTTTTTCACCTTTAGGGAGATATTCCCGGACTTTCCAAAAACCAATCCTCTTTTATATAACTGGGTAGCCCAAAATATAATTTTTGCCTTTTCGTTCTCATAGCTCATTTTAAAATCTCCCAGGGTACAAGCTCATCTTTTGCCTCTATAGCAAGGCCTGGGTCATTGATAAATAGATTTCCATTAATGGTTGAGGCATCTTTATCTAATGGGTTTGATTCTATCCCACCTTTTAATAGTTTTATGGGTACATTGTGCAGAGAGCTCAATAGACAGGCATATAGACTACCACAAATTCCTACGGCCCCAGAAGGGGTTATCTCTTTGTAGAAAAAGAGTGTCTTTTTTATCTTATTTTTGTAAAATAAATAACCTAGCATATTGTCTGTGGCATAAATATGCCTTATCCTTGAATTTTTTAAATTTTTTGAGACAGCCAGCCCTAAGAGGTAGGGCCTCATCTCTGGTACAAGGATATATAGTCCTTTATGATATAAAAATTCTACTTTTAATTGTTCTATTGCCTCTTTAGATATCATGCCCCAGATGAGGATAAGGCTCTTTATCTCCTCTAGATTCATATTATTCCTCAAACTTTCCTGAAATATCTATCCAGTCAGAAATAAACCTCTTGGGTGTAATGTCAAAGGCTGGATATATGGCCCTAGGCCATGAATCCCTCTTCTCTATCCACATAAATACCTCCTTTTCCTGACGCTGCTCTATATTTATCTCTTCTATCTCTATATCCTTTGGAAATTGGATAAGGGCATAAAATGGGATATGAAAATATTTGGCAAGGATGGCCAGGGAATAGGTACCTATCTTATTTATGATATCCCCCTTTTTATTTGACCTATCCGAGCCCACTATCACACAATTGACAGCCCCCTCTTTCATCAATATAGCCGCTTGGTTATCACATAATATCCTTACAGGGATATTTGCCCTATTTAATTCCCAGAGTGTAAGCCTTGTTCCCTGTAAATAAGGGCGTGTCTCACAGACAAAAAAGCAGGCACCCTTTCCCATCTCTTTTAGTGCCTGATAGATATAGATGAGCTCCCCATTCAAATTGCATATGGTCAAGATATTTGCCCGTGCTGGTAATAGTCCGGCTAGTTTTTTTGCCCTTTTTATCCTATTTTTTTCAAATTCCTTGACAATTCTATTTACTACCTCCCTTAAGTCCTCTTTTTCTCTGGCATATTTTTTTAAGGTCTCTGCCAGACGATCAAAATCAAATGTAGGCCTTGTCTCTTTAAATGTACTTGCCACTTCATCAATATCTTTATGCAAAACACAGGTATAAAAGAATAGCAGTACCTGACCAAAGGCCCTGGTCTTCATCTCCCCCAATACCTTTAAGGCCCCCTTAAGTGTATTTACCTTGATATATTTCTCCTCAAAGGGAAGCCTTGTCTCATCCAATACAAAAATGTTGTCTTCTTCTAATCTTACAGGGAAGCAAAGGGGACTAAACATCTATTGCCTCAATCAATTTAAACGCCTTATCTACCATTTCCCTCTCAGCATCAAAAAATCTGATATCAAAAAAACCCATCTCGCCAGTGATAAGATTGTCACTTACCACAAGGATTGCTAAGGCCCTCCTTTTATAAAGGTTGGCTATAGTAAGGAATGGACTAGTGACCATATCCACCCCAATGGCCCCCTCTTTGATGACCCTATTTATTATCTCCTTTGTCTCCCTCAGGAGGGCGTCTGTTGTCCAAACAGTTCCATAATGCACATTTTTGCCATCAAATATACTGGAGGATGCCTCTATCAATTCCCTTTCTGCACGGGGGACAAAGCCCTCATTTACATAGTAGTTTGTGACCCCATCCCCCCTTAAGGCGGCCTCTGCTATTACCAAATCGCCTATATCTATCTCTTCTTTTAGCGCCCCACAGGAACCAAGCCTTATTAAGACATCTACCCCGCCTTCACAGACTATCTCTGTGATCAAGGCAGCATCCGGGGCGTACATACCACCATTTCCTATAGTTATCCTCTTTCCTTTATATTCCCCTGTCCATAAGGTATAGCCAAATGCACTAAAATTTTTTATGGGATTTTCTAAAATTTCCAGACACATCTCTATTCTTTGTGGCTGTCCGCTTAAGATCCCAATCCTTCCAAGGTCTCCTTCTCTAAATTGCATGGCATTTAGTAAATCCCTAGCTGTGATATGGATATCTCTTTTCATCATAACTATACAAACACCTCCCCCTTAGTGGCTGCCCTGGCATGGGCATCTACTGTCTCTACATAACTTCTGGCAGCAAGCCTACAGAATAAATGTATATTCTTGCTATATAAAATCCTTTGTATCCTCCCTGGTTTGCTATAAAATTCCCGATTTGCCCAAGCGGCCAGCCTGCCCAGATCCTCCCTCGTCAGGTACTTTGTCCTTACAACAGGGTGTTGAAAGTCCCACTTACTTAGGTCCCTCTCCTCAATATAAGGCTCAACCTCAGGTGTCATGGGGATGCCTGGCAGTGGGGTCATCATCTGCAGGGCTGCAATATCTGGGTCAATCTGGTCTAGCCTTTCAAATCTCTCCTTAATGGCCCTTTCATCATCGTCAGGAAAACCTACCATCCATGTTACTACAGTCTGGATTTTATTTTCCCTGCACCTTATTACCGTCTCCTCTACCTCATCTACGGTGATCCTCTTTTTTATCTTCTTTAGTGTCTCCTCATCCACTGCCTCAAGCCCAAATAGACATCCAATAAGACCAGTCTTTCTTAATTCTTTAAGCAAGTCCTTATCTCTTAAGAAATATGGGGCCCTACCCATAAAGAAGTATTTTACATTAAGCCCCCTTTTTAATATCTCCTCAATGAGGCCTTCAATACGTGAGCGATAGACATTAAAGTCCTCATCCATCATTACTACAAACTTTGCACCAAATTTCCTCTCCAAAAGCTCTAATTCATCAACTACCTTCTTTGCAGACCTGATGCGGTAGTGTGTCCAGTCGCTGTTCCCACGTGGGTCATAATTTGTCCAACCTACGCAAAACCTACAGCCATTTGGGCAACCCCTTGAATGATATGTCTCTACATAATTCTTGATGCGGCTAAACCCTACATATTTTTCCATAGGAAAAAGGTCATAGGCAGGAAGTGGCAAGTCATCTAGGTTTTTGAATAAGGGGCGATAGGCGGTAACCTTTACCTCACCCCTATCCCAATAGGAAAGCCCTTTTACTGAAGGTATATCAGGGTCTTTTTTGCTTAACTCTTTGGCCAGTTCAGGCAGCGTTACCTCTGTCTCCCCATATATGATAAAGTCAAATTCTTTTGTCTCTTTTAATATCTGAGGGGCATTTGCCCCATAATAGAATCCACCTACACATATCTTTACATCTTTGTTTTGTTGCTTAATTAAACTTGCAGCCCTCTTATAACGGGGGGCAATGGCCGCAACCCCTGTGGTCTGTAAGGCATCCCCCATGTAGATTAAGTCAGGATTTATTTCATTTATGGCATCAATCATCTTCTTCTCATCCATATCCAAGGCACGGCAGTCTAGTACCTTTACCTCTATCTCTGGATACCACTCACGTAGATTGGCTGCCAATTGAGCATGATTTACATTAATTGCTATATGCCTTCCCCAGGTAACCCAACCACCAAGTGGGGGCTGTAAGAACAAGACCTTCATTTTGCCTCCTCCTTAAATAAAAATTTCGGTTTTATAAGAAGTAAAAATGTAGGAAGTAGGATTAAGGCAGAGAGCATATTTAAAAATTTTAAATATGCAAAAACACCTCCTAACTTTGCCTGAAGTTTTAGATTAGAAAATATCCAAGAAAAGCTGCCAATAGAGAGTATAGTGCCAACAAATAGTACTGCCATACCACAGGTAGTTACTGCATAAAATATGGCCTTATCTAAGGATTTCCCATTTTTTGTTTCTTCTTTAATCCTTGAGGCCAAATAGATACTATAATCAATGCCAAGCCCAGCCCCCATAGCGGCTACAGGCAGGGTAGATAGGGTAAATGGGATATTTAAGATACCAAAGCTTCCAAATGTTAATATTATGCTAAAAAGCAAAGGAATAAAAAGCAAAAGACCTCCAACTATAGAACGAAGTGCAAGGCAGACACGAAGGATAATAAGTATAGAAAGAACAGCCATATTCAACAGAAGACCTTCTTTCATAATCTCATTTGTTGCGCCTAAGATGCCAATTGGGCCACCTGCAAACTCAAACTCTACCCATGGTGTCTTATGGTGTTTTTTTATCCAATTTTTTGTTTCTGAAATAATCTCTTCTATAGTGCTACCTTTGCAGTCTTTTAGGTCTAAGCGGATATTGGCATATCTATGGGAATAATCAAAAAGGCCAGAAAATTCTCCTGGAAATGCATTATTTTCATATAAGAATAGATACTCGCCAATTGCCTTATCGCTTTCTGGTACACAAAAGTATCTTCTATCCCCTCCAAATACTACAAAATTCATCAGTTTTATATAATCAGCCAAAGAAAGGCTATATCCTGCAGCAGTTGAGTTTTCTCTAAGATAAGTCTCAAGTCCATCCATCTCCTTCATTACATCTGCCCTTACTAACGCATTTTCTTTCTTTCCTTTCACCAATATATAATAGGGATTTGAGCCAGAAAAATAATGATTAATCTTTCTTTCTGCTATATTGTAAGGGGCATCTCTATAAAGGATAGATGTCCCAGGCTCTATCTCACCTACTGTAATATGCCTGATTCCATAAATTGAAAGAATTGAAATAGCTATAAAAGAACACATAATAAAAGCAATATTTCTCTTTTTTGTATAAATACCAGCTAACCTTTCCAAAAATTTATAGGTAAATCCTTTACCGAATTCGTTTTTTTCAAATTTAGGAAGAGGGAAAATAGCAAAACAAGCTGGCATAAATCCTACTAAGGTCAAAAAGAGGCTTAAAATGCCAGATGCCCCTAAAATAGCAATGCCTCTTATAGATGGTATAGGAATAAGAAAAAGTGAGGCAAATCCTAAAAAATCTGTAAAGATTGAGGCCCTTACAGGATTTGATAAACCAGTCAATACCTCTTTAGCAACTTCTTCCTTATTTTTATATCTTTTGCTGGCCTCAAAGTATCTTTGCATAAACTGAACAGAGTGGTTAAGAGTAACAATAAAGACCATAAATGGGATGAGTATAGTAAATGGATTTATTGGGTAATTAAAAAAACTAAAAATAGAAAGGGCTATAACTACAGACATGGTAGCTGAAAAGGCTGGTAAAACAATGGCCCTTTTCTTTTTATTAAAAGCAAGAAACAATAAAATGAATGTAATAATTAAGCTAATAGCAAATATATAAAGGATAAAATGTGAATGGGTCTCAATGTAGCCTTCTAATATAGGGCGGCCACTTACATAGATATGGTGGTTTCTATCCTTGTATTTTTTAATGATCTCATTTACCTTTTTATAGATTACCCTAGAAGGGACATCCTCTTTAAATTCTGCCTGAATCAAGGTGGCCTTTAGGTCCTTTGAGACAAGTGGGCCATATACTAGTGGGTTTCTTATAATCCTCTGTTTCAGGGCCTGCCACTGTTCCCTAGTCTGGGGGACATATCTCAAAAGCCTTCTGACCTCAAAACCATCTTTGTGTATCTCAATATGCTTTATCTGCCTTGAAAATAGACAAAGTATGCGTCTTGGATTTATCTCATCTAGGTAAGAGATCTCATCAAATATACCATAGAGCTTTTCTAGGGTAACAGGGTTTAGGATGGTCCCTTTATCCACCTCAATGGCAATGTTTACACGATTTAATCCCCCAAAGTGTTTATTTAACTCCCTTTGAACCTTAACAAATGGATGGTTAGTGGGCATAAAATCTGTACTTCTAGTGACTACCTTTATATCCTTTATGAAATAAAAGGAGGCGATACTTAATATAATAGGCAGGAGCAAAAACAGATACTTGTGTTTTACTACAAAGGAGGCTAATTGTCCTGTTTTCATTTGAATAATAAAATTTTAATATAACTTTTTGAAAAAGTCAAGTCCAAAACAAAATTGCCTTTTATTTATTAAGTTTTTATAATGACTCTATGGACATTCTGACCCATTTTCTTGTAGGATATGATTTATCCAAGGCCTTATCTCCCCCACTTAAGTATTCAAATGAGGCATTGATCATAGGGGCAATTTTACCAGACATTGACCACATCCCCATATTTATAAAGAAAAATCAATATTTTAAGTACCACCGCACACTGACACACTCACTTCCTATGGCCCCACTACTTTCAATAATGTTTGCCTTTTTTATAAAATACTGGGATAGAGATGGTTCATTTTGGTTATATGCAGCCCTTATATTAATAGGCATTCTCAGCCACATTGGCCTAGATATAGTGGTTCCCTATGGCATCAAATTGTTTTATCCCCTCAGAAAGTGGTACTATCGGGATTGGGTATGTGTAATAGATGGGGTAATCTTAGCACTATTGCTTATACCTTTGTTAGGGCAACACCTCTTTAGGCAATATATCTTTTATCTATCCCTTTTTTTGGTTATTTGTTTTATCCTGTTCCGTGGCTATATTCACTATAGAATTACTGACTATCTAAAAAAGAGATATGCAGGGCCAAGCTCATTGGGGGTGATGCCCACCCCCCTAAATCCATTTAAATGGTGGGTAATAATAGATAGGCAGAGTGAATATGAGTGCTTTTATTTTAACTTCTTTAATAAAAGAAGGGTTAATGTGAAATATTTCCCAAAAAATTTAGACAGTCCCTTAATCGGCCTATCTTCATTGGCAAGGTATTTCCTCTCTTGGGCACGTTTTCCCTTTATGCAAATGGTCTTACAATCAGATAAAAGGGTGGCCTATTTAGGGGACCTTCGCTTTTATAATCCCTACCACCGCACGCTCACCTTATGCCTTTTAGTAGATAGATATGGAAAATTAGAAAAGGAAAAAATTATACTGTAATGTATCTATCTTGCATCTTACATCCTTTATCATGTATCATTTAGATATGTTTGATCACCTTTTAGATGAGTTTTATCAATTTTTGCTTTTAGAACGTGGTCTTTCCAAACTTACCTTGGAGGCCTATGCCCATGATTTACAGGCATTTCAAGATTTTTTAAAAGAAAAGGGGATTGAGAGGCCAAAGGATGTAAAGGTTAAAGATATAGAGGAGTTTCTAGATAGACTAGCAGAGAATGGGCTCTCTGCCCGAAGCAGGGCACGTATCCTTACAACAATAAGGACATTCTTTAAATTTCTGACCTATACAAGACGCCTTAAAGAAAACCCTCTTTCCTTAATAGAATCTCCCAAATTTGAAAAAAAATTACCACAGACCCTAACCTTTGATGAGGTAGAGGCACTTTTGTCTCAACCAAATTCAAAGACAGCAAGGGGAATAAGGGATACCGCTATCCTAGAGCTATTATATGCAACTGGGATGAGGGTCTCAGAGCTGGTTCACTTAAAATTAAATCAGCTTTATTTAGAAGAGGGCTATATTCAAGTTGTAGGAAAGAGGGGAAAAGAACGACTTGTCCCTATAGGCAGCAGGGCAAAGGGGGCATTGGATAAATATCTGCACGAAGTAAGACCAAAATTACTTAAGGGAAAGTCCTCCCCTTATCTCTTTATTGGATATAAGGGACGGCCCCTAACACGTCAAGGCCTTTGGGAGATTATTAAAAAATACACTAGGCAAGCCGGAATTTTTAAGGAAATCAGTCCTCATACCCTAAGGCACTCCTTTGCCACTCATCTCTTAGAGGGGGGTGCGGATTTAAGGGCAGTGCAAACTATGTTGGGGCATGCCTCCATTACCACCACTCAGATATACACCCATGTAACAAAAGAGCATTTAAGGGAGGTCTATGCCAAGTTCCACCCGAGGGCAAAGTAAAAATAAGAAGATTACACTAATTGCCACCCATGAAAATGCGGATTTTGATGGTCTGGGTTCGATGGTAGCAGCAAGGAGGCTATACCCCGGGGCCATTCCTATTGCGCCTAGCAGTCAAGAAAAGGGGGTACGTGAATTCATGCTCAGTACAGCCATGGATTACTTTAAGCTCTTTCAGCTAAAGGATATAGATCCAGACCAGGTAGAAAGGGTGGTTTTGGTAGATACAAGTCAACTTTCACGCATTGGCCCCCTGGCAGAGATAGTAAAAAGGGAGGGTGTGGAGGTACATATCTATGACCACCACCCCCCTTCTGAGGATGATATTCCAGCAAAATTGTCGGTAATTAAGCCTGTAGGGGCTGCGGTGACCATCCTCACCCATATCCTTAAAGAAAAGGGGATATGCCCCACCCCAGAAGAGGCCACAGTGATGGCCATAGGCCTTTATGAAGATACAGGCTCCTTTACATTTCGTTCTACCACTAAAGAGGACTTTGAGGCGGCTGCCTATCTTATTGGATGTGGGGCCAATCTAAATGTGATAGCCGAATTGGTCTCTCATAGGCTTACTGCTGAGGAGGTTGATTTACTAAATAGTTTAATCCATGGGGCAAATACCCACTTTATCCATGATATCCCTATCGTCATTAGCAAGGTCTCAGTGGAGGAATACATCAGGGACTTTGCAGCATTGGTAAACAAGTTTATGGAAATCGAAAACATGCCCGTTGTTTTTACCTTGGTACGTATGGAAAATCGCATATTTATAGTAGCCCGTAGCAGATTGCCAGAGGTAAATGTGGCAGAGATCTTGTCGGCATTTGATGGAGGTGGCCACCCCACCGCTGCCTCGGCCGTTGTCAAGAATTTGACACTAATAGAGGTAGAGGGAAGGCTCTTAGATATATTAAATAAGAAGGTTACCCCCCTTAAGGTTGCAAAGGATATCATGTCTTATCCAGTAAAGTCTATCTCCCAAGACACAAAGATAAAGGAGGCAGAGGCAATTTTGGTCCATTATGATGTAAATGCCCTTCCTGTGATGGATGATGAAAAGTTAGTAGGCATTATCACCCGTCCAGTCGTAGATAAGGCCATCTTTCATGGTCTAAAAGACCTGCCTGTAAAGAGATTTATGACGACAAGTTTTCCTATACTTACCCCAGATGCCCCATTAATAGAGATCAAAAAGGCCATCCTTCAGCACAAGCAAAGGTCAGTCCCTGTTGTAGAAAATGGAAAATTAGTAGGCATAATTACCAGAAAAGACCTCCTTCACTACCTTTTGACTAGCCCTTCTAGCTTTTTTGGGGGGCTTGAGGCAAAGAGGCCAAGGCAAAAATTCATTACATCACTCATGTATGAACGCCTGCCGAGGAGGATTATAGATTTGTTAAAAAAAATTGGGGAAATTTCCGATAGTGTTGGATACAGTGTCTACGCAATAGGTGGTTTCATCCGTGATTTACTCTTGAGGCGGAGGAATCTTGATATAGATATTGTAGTAGAGGGTGATGCCATTATAGTAGCAAAAAAGTTTGGGGAGGCCTTAGGGGCAAGGGTCCACTCCCATCCAAAGTTTGGTACAGCCGTAGTAATTTTCCCTGATGGCTTCTCCATAGATATAGCCACTGCCAGGACTGAATTTTATGAAACACCAGGTGCATTGCCTATAGTGGAGACAAGTTCCCTCAAACTGGATCTATATAGAAGGGACTTTACGATAAATACATTAGCAGTGAAGCTGAACCCAAAAGAATTTGGATTATTGCTGGACTTCTTTGGTGCCCAGCAGGATATAAAACAGGGGATAATTCGGGTATTGCATAATTTGAGCTTTGTAGAAGACCCTACAAGGATACTTAGGGCAGTACGTTTTGAGCAGCGATTTGGATTCAAGATTGAAAAACATACATTAAACCTTATATATCAGGCTGGACGTATAAATCTTTTGGAAAATATAAGTGGTGCTAGGATTTGGCATGAACTAAAGCTTATCTTTGAAGAGGCCAATCCATCCGCAATCCTAAAGAGATTACATGAATTAAATGCCTTAAAGTTTCTATATCCAAGCATTGTTTGGAATGATGCCCTAGAGGGGCTATTTAGGGAAATTAGGGCAGTTTTTTCCTGGTTTGACCTTCTTTATTTGAAGAAGGATTATGAAAAGAGCTTGGTATATCTCTTGGGGCTTGCCGATGGTCTAAATAAAAAAGACCTAAATTTGTTTTTAGAGAAATTGGACTTTTCAGAGGGGCTGAGAAGACGGATATTAGAAAAGAGGCAGCTAATCTTAGAGATTTATAATAAGTGGAGGACTGCTCCAGATATCTTGCCCTCTGAAATCTATTTTACCCTTAAAGACATTCCAACAGAGTATCTCCTTTATTTGATGGCAAAGATGCCTAAAGAAAAAAAGGAATTTATATCTAGCTATTTTGTCAAATTAAAGGATATAAAGACTATACTTACCGGGGAAGACCTAAAGGCTATGGGCTTTAAACCAGGCCCTATCTTTAGGGAGATTTTGGAGGGCCTCCTTAAGGCAAAATTGAATGGGAGGGTAAAGACGAGGGTAGATGAAGAGCGTTTTGTGTTTGAAAAATTCTGGCACAGGAGATAGCCTTAAGATTGCCCTAATTCAATCTTGTTTAAGATAAGCATCCCAATGAGAAAGAGACTTGCCAAGAAGATGATAGAATATCGCAAACTTCCAGTAATATCCCTAATGATGCCAAATCCCAATGGTCCTAAAATGGCCGAAAACTTTTGGCTAATTGCGTAAAATCCAAAGAACTCACTCTCATGCCCACTGGGAATAAGCATGGCATAAAGGGAACGACTTAGTGCTTGACTGCCTCCTAAGATAAGACCAATAATTATACCCAATGCCCAAAAACCAATTTCTCCTTTCATAAAGAAGGCATAGATTGTTACTAAGACCCAAATGTTTAGAATGATAAGGAGAGTTGCCTTGGCCCCGATCTTTCTGGCCAATTTACCAAAAAATAAGGTTCCAGGGATGCCTATAAACTGCACCATTAGTAAAATACCTATTAAAGTGGACTCTTTTAGCAGTAATTCAACTGCCCCAAAGACAATGGCTATAACAATTACTGTCTGTATACCCTCATTATAAATCAAAAAAGCAATGAGGAATCTTGCTGCCTGTCTGTGTTGACTTAATCTCTTTATGATTTTAAAAAATCCTTGATAAACTTCCTTCCTCAAGGAAATAGAGATATTTTTATGCTCTTTGAGGAAGAAAAAGGTAGGGATAGAAAATATGGCCCACCAAAGCCCAACCAAAAGAAAACTAACCCGCATCCCCATTTCTTTGCTAGATAGACCAAACCACTGATATTTTGTGATTATAAGCAAATTGATGGCAAGCATAATCCCCCCTCCCAAGTAACCATAGGCAAATCCCTTTCCTGAGATCCAGTCAATCTCCCCCTGTGCAATACTCCTTAAAAAGGCATTATAGAAGACATTACTTCCTTCAAAACCAATGTTTGCTAACATAAATAGGATGATAGCAGCCCAGTAATCACCCCTTTTGACAAAATAAAGAAGGCCAGTGCACAAACAACCTAGGTAACAAAAGGCAAAGAGGAACTTTTTTCTTGTATGGGAAAGGTCAGCTATAGTCCCTAAAACAGGGGCAAACATAGCAACAAGCAGTGTAGATATAGATATTGAATAGGCCCACAAAGAGCTAGCGTGGGTCTTGAATCTCAAACCAAAAAGGCCTAAGGAGACCCCCTCATGTGGAACAACATGACTGACAAAATAAAGGGGCAAAATGCCAGCCAATATTGCAGTTGCAAAGGCAGAATTAGCAAAGTCATAGATTAGCCAACCAAAGACCTCCCTATTTTTCATCTTTTCATTTTATCATACTTTAATCCGTATTTTACAATGAGTTTTAATAGACTTGACGCTAAGGCATTAAATTACGTATAAAAAAGAGAGATTTTTGAAGATAAAGATTAATAAAAAATTATGGAGGATAGAGGAATCTCCTTATGGCAAGGTCATGGATGAAAGATCCATTCGCTGGCCCCTTTTTATTTTACTTTTTACTGGCATACTTTTAATAATAAGTGCCTTTTCCTTCTCTTTAGGCTCAAGTCATATCCCCGTTAGAAAGATTATTCCTTTAATCTTAAAGGGTAAGGGGACCGTAGAATACACCATCCTCTTTGATATCCGTCTCCCACGTATCCTCTTGGGTCTTGCTGTTGGGGGGGCATTGAGCATCTCTGGTGTTATCCTTCAGGCCATGTTCCGAAACCCCTTAGTTGAGCCCTATACACTGGGCATCTCTGGGGGGGCTGCTCTGTTTGTCTCTTTAAATATTGTCTTTAAATTAAATCAAAGGTTTGGTTTTATATCCTTGCCGGTCTCAGGATTCTTAGGGGCAATTGTGGTTATCTTATTGGTCTATATCTTTAGTTTAAAAAGGGGGATTTTAAAGATCCAGGGATTGCTCCTTACAGGTGTAATGATAAGTTTTATCTCCTCCTCGCTTATTATGCTCATTATGGCCATCTCCCATGCAGAAGACCTCCATGGGATTGTGTTTTGGATTATGGGTTCCCTAGAAGAGCCTAAACCAATGCTTGTAAAATTAATGCTCTTTGTATCCATTCTTGGCCTGATTGTCTCTTATCTCTTTTGTTTTGATTTAAATGCCCTTCTATTGGGGGAAGAAGAGGCAATTCATTTGGGTATAAATGTAGAGAGGGCAAAAAGGTACCTTTTTATTATTGCCTCAGTCCTTACCGGTTTTAGTGTAGGTATAGCAGGCATCATTGGATTTGTAGGGCTTTTGGTCCCACACCTTATGCGTATGTTTGTAGGCAGTGACCACCGCATCTTGCTCATCAGTGCCTTTCTCTCTGGGGCAGGCTTTTTGATCTTATGCGATACATTGGCCAGGACCATTATCTCCCCATTAGAGTTGCCGGTGGGGGTAATCACAGGGATAATAGGAGGTGGGCTTTTTATTTATGCATTAACCAAAAAACAACCCTTGATTCATTAACATGCTTGAGGTAAAGGGACTTACTTGTGGATATAATAAGAGACCTATCCTAAGGGATATTAATTTTAGGATAAAAAAAGGTAGTTTCTTTAGTGTAATAGGGCCTAATGGTGCAGGTAAGACCACACTGCTTCGGGCCATAAGCAAGGTAATTAAACCCAGGAGTGGAAAAATCATTTTTGAAGGAAGGGATATTTGGCAGATGGGCTTTAAGGAATTGGCCAAAAAAGTGGCATTTGTCCCCCAGTTCCAATTGTCTTATGGGCTTGATATGACAGTAGAGGAGTTTGTCCTCTTAGGGAGGATCCCACATCGTAAGATATTTCAGCTCCTTGAGACAGAGCATGACAAGGCTATAGCCAGGGAGGCCATGTCCTTGACCAACATCTTAGATATAAAGGATAGGCCTATCTCAGAATTGAGTGGGGGTGAGATGCAGCTTGTTAACCTTGCTAGGGCACTTGCCCAAGAGCCAAAACTCCTCCTCTTAGATGAGCCTACTGCCCACTTAGACATTGCTCATCAGATAGGGATTCTAGACCTCATAAAGAGACTAAATATCTCTTTTGGGCTTACAGTCATCATTGTCCTGCATGACCTTAACCTGGCAAGCCAATATTGTGATGAGATAATTTTATTAAATAACGGTTGTCTATATAAAAAGGGGCCTCCTGAAGAGATCTTGACAGTCGATGTCATCAAAAATGTCTACAAAACAAAGGCCATCATAAAAGAAGACCCAATTTCCTCAAGACCACATATATTCTTGATCTCTAATGGCCAAAAGGCAGACAAAGGAAGATAAATAAGGAGGTATTTCCTGCCAATGGTTCTTTTTCAAGCTAGATAAGGCAGTAGACCTAGAGCAAAATGGTATGCTTGATGCTGAACACTATGAGGACACTGCAGTTGTAAATGTCCAGTGAAAGATTGACAATTGTGCTGATCAATGCTATCCATTATACATGAAAAAAGTAGTTTTCTTGTGTATTGTAGCACTATTTTTCTTCTCTATACCAGTCTTATCACAAGTCCCTCAAGAAAAAATCATTATCTCTGGAAAAGAAATAGCTGAAAGGCTTACAAGGCTTGAGGAAGGACAAAAGGCCCTAAATAAAAGAATTGATGACTTAAACACAAGGCTTGAGGAAGGACAAAAGGCCCTAAATAAAAGAATTGATGATACAAACAAGAGGATTGATGACTTGAGGGCAGAAATGAACACAAGATTTGAAGTTTCTAGATAGTGGTCATAAACTCACCATCCAGGGTGCTGGTGCAGATAAGAGATTTTTTAGAGTAAATGAGGCAATCATCCTTGACTTTTCAATATTTTATAAAGTGTCAAGATGAAAAACTTAAGGCTTTTTATCTCCATATCTTTGATAATAATCTTAATGCCTTGTCTTATCCTGGCCCAATCAGAGAATATAATCAATGCACCTATTGATGTTGTTTGGAAAAAGACACTTGAGCTCTTTCCAAGGGATAAGATGAGGATCAAAAGGATCTCTAAATATGAGTATCTGATAGTAGCTGAAAGGAAGATTACCTTGCGAAAAAAATTCAATAGGGATGTCATCATAAAGCTTGTCCCAAGGGGCAAGCAGACAATAATGAATTTTCGCTTTGGGACAGCACTTAGCTCATTTGGGGTTGGATATACAGCACGTATAACTAGAGACCTCTTTGAGAGGGTAAAGAG
>Ga0190286_1000023_pt1 | contig 93148 bp, 87 predicted proteins | sample 48691834_MG_FD_183241 | JGI IMG/M metagenome (GOLD analysis project Ga0190286, IMG submission 183241) | Hydrothermal vent microbial mat bacterial communities from Southern Trench, Guaymas Basin, Mexico - 4869-18-3-4_MG | ecosystem: Environmental > Aquatic > Marine > Hydrothermal vents >... | reverse complement strand
GAAGACTGTTGTTGGCTTTCAAACAAGAAATGCTCCACATAGAGGACATGAAGCCATTCAAAAGACGGCACTAGCGCTTGTTGACGGCCTCTTCGTCAATCCAGTGATAGGGAGGAAGAAGCCTGGGGACTTCAGGGATGATGTAATATTAGAAGCCTACCGCGTGCTCATAGAAAACTATTATCCAAGGGATACTGCTGTCCTTGCGATTCTTCGTTACGAGATGCGTTATGCAGGGCCTAGAGAAGCAGTTCACCATGCTATAATGAGGAAGAACTTTGGGTGCACTCACTTCATCGTTGGAAGGGATCACGCCGGGGTTGGAAACTTCTATCCGCCATACGCTGCTCAGGAGATCTTTAAGGAGTTCCCTGACCTTGGAATAACCCCTCTTTTCTTCAGGGAGTTCTTCTATTGCCATAAGTGCGAGGCTTTAGTAAATGAGAAGACATGTCCTCACCTGGAGTCGGACAGGATAAGGTTCAGCGGGACCGAGATAAGGAAGCTTATTATGCAGGGGAAAACGCCTCCTCCAGAAGTAATGAGACCAGAGATTGCTGAGGTGATCTTGAGCTTCGAAGATCCGTTCGTGAGGTGATCTTTTGGTCAATTTCCGTTCAAGGGATTTTAGATGTATAGGGAAGTGATCTGATGGGAGATAGCAAGAGAGTCATGGTAATAGGTTTGGATTCAGCTCCCCCATCCCTTGCCTTCGATAGGTTCCTATCAGAGATGCCTAACCTCTCTGAACTCATGGATGGGGCAAAGTATGGTCCTCTTAGAAGCTGTCATCCTCCAATTACGGTTCCAGCATGGGCAGTCATGGCAACTAGCAAGACCCCAGGAGAGCTGGGTATGTACGGGTTTAGGCACAGAAAGCCCGGAGAGTACAGGGAGTTCTACCTAGTTACATCAAGAGAGCTTAAGGAGCCAGCTGTCTGGGATATAATAGCTAAAGAAGGGAAGAAATCTCTTCTCATAGCCTTTCCTCCCTCATATCCTCCTAGAAAAATAAGCGGTTGGATGATAAGCGACTTCCACACTCCAAGCACTGCAAAGAGCTACACATACCCCCCTTGGCTCCGCTTAGAAATTGAGAGGGTAATAGGGGGGCCTTTTACCCACGACGTCGAGTTCAGGGTTGAGGAAAGGGGGCCTCTTGTGGAAAGGCTCTTCGAAATGACGAAGCAGCATCTAAGGGTTGCAGAGCACCTTGCGAAGGTGAAGGCATGGGACCTCTTCTGGTACGTAGAAATAGGTTTAGATAGGCTTCACCACGCCTTCTGGAAGTTCTTCGATCCAGAGCATCCAAGGCACGTTTCAAACAGTGAGTTCGAGGGAGTTGCAGAGAGCTACTACAAACTGCTTGATGAGGGAATTGGGAGATTTGTTAAGGCTGCTGGCAATGCATTCGTGCTCGTGGTTTCGGATCACGGGGCTAAGGCCATGACAGGAGCCTTTGCCGTTAACGAATGGCTGGCCGATAACGGATACCTCTACTTTGAGGACAGGCCCAAGGAGCAGACAGAGCTTAAGAAGGCAAAGATAAACTGGGAAAGGACGATTGCTTGGGGTTGGGGAGGCTACTACGCGAGGATATTCGTTAACCTCAAGGGAAGAGAGCCAATGGGAAGGGTTAGCAAGGAGGACTTCGAAGCCACGTTGGGACAGCTAGCAGACGATCTGAAATCTGTAAGGGACCCTGAAGGAAGAGAAATGAGGACCATGACGTACAGGCCGAGGGACCTCTACCCCGTAGTTAGAGGGGATGCCCCAGATATGATCGTCTACTTCGACGACCTGAACTGGAGGTCGGCTGGCACGGTTGGACACGGCACTTGGTACCTGCCCGAAAACGACACGGGGCCAGATGATGCGGTGCACGATTGGGATGGCATATATCTTGTCCACGATCCAGAGGGAAGGCTTAAACAGGGAGAGGCCAAGGCTTCCATATACGATGTGGCGCCAACGGTCCTAGCCTTAATGGGTTTCGATGCCAAAGAATTGGCTAAAATGAGGGGTAAGGCCTTGGTGGAGGTATCCTGATGGGAAGCAAGGAAAGGGGTTTTGTGGTCTGGCTTACCGGGCTGCCAGCCTCAGGAAAGACCACGATTGCCAGGAAGCTGGAGAAGGAGTTAAGGGAAAGGGGCCTCAAGGTCGAGGTCTTGGACGGGGACGAGGCCAGGAGGTGGCTGAGTCCCGAGGCAGGGTTCAGCAGGGAGGACAGGGAGCGCCATCTAAGGAGGGTAGCTTACGTCAGTCACCTTTTGGCTCGGAATGGAGTTGTGGTTATAGCTTCATTTGTATCGCCTTACCGCTCAACCAGGGACTTCGCCCGCCAGTTCATAGGGGACTTCGTAGAGGTCTACGTTAAGTGCTCTTTGGAGACCTGTATGAAACGGGATCCGAAAGGTCTCTACCATAAAGCCCTAGCTGGGGAGATCAAGGACATGACAGGAATTCAAGACCCTTATGAGGAGCCCCTAAGCCCCGAAGTCGTAGTTGACAGCGAGAGGGAAAGTCCAGACGAGTGCGCTAAGCGAATAATGGCTAAGCTCCTCAGGCTAGGCTATATAAAAGGGGAGGAAATTGAACATTGACACCCTGTTACTGTACGCGATCATTGGCTTCCTAGCTCAGCTCATTGATGGAGCTTTAGGGATGGCCTATGGGGTCTCATCGACAACTGCTTTAATCAGTGCTGGGTTGAGCCCAGCTATTGCAAGTGCAAGCGTCCATACTGCAGAGATATTCACAACACTTGCCTCTGGAATTTCCCACCTTAAGGCAGGGAATGTAGATTGGAGAGTGAGTCTAAGATTACTCGTCCCCGGAATAGTTTCTGGAGCTCTCGGCGCTTATCTTTGTTCTACGGTTGGGAGCTTTCTTAAGCCCTTTGTGAGCCTTTACCTCCTTGCTATGGGCTCTTTAATACTCATCAAAGCCTTAAGAAGATGGAGTTTTCCCTTTAAAGTTCGAAATATACCTCTGCTTGGCGCTGTAGGCGGTTTCTTTGATGCTGTCGGCGGAGGAGGGTGGGGTCCAATTGTAACTTCCACCTTATTGGCTGGAGGACACAACCCTCAGATCACAATAGGCTCGGTGAACTTAGCAGAGTTCTTTGTAACCGTAACGGAGGTTGTAGTGTTCTCTTCCCTGATAGGGTTAAAGTACTGGGACGTTGTAATTGGGCTTATTTTAGGAGGAGTGGCTGCTGCCCCCTTAGCAGCTTATACGTGTAAGAAGTTACCAGCGCGCTTACTCATGATCATAACAGCCTCTATTATCATAACTCTAAGCCTGAGGAACTTCTTTGGTTTCTAGGAGAGAGGAACCTCTCCTCTAGGAGGTTCTATTTATCCTATCTTCCCAACCCATCAAGAAAAAATTAAGAAGGATGTCTTGAGGGCTCCAAACATATTTAAGCCCTGACTTGCCTTCACTATAGAGTTCTAATCCCTCCTCAATAACCTTACCAGCGCCCTTAACCAATATGATTATTTTCTTCTCTCTCTTTCTCTATCTCTTTCTTATGAGATCCATTATCTTTTCTGGGGTATAAACCTCCAGTTCACCCATTTCCTCAGCTTCTTTTGCCACTAGAATTTTACGGCACTTCCACCCATCGGTCTTAGCCAAAAATCTGGCCAAATCGTTCCTATTGGCAACACCGTATTTCACTTCGATCACCGCCACCAGCCTCTTCCCTCTCACTAGCACGCCATCAAACTCTGGTTTGAATGTCTTCTGAACCTCACACCCCAGGATCTCAGCAAATAGCTTTACAACGAAATTCTCATAGTAGAACGGAAGTTTATCCATTGCCTTATCTCTAAGAAGCTCAATAGGCAGGTCCACCTCGTAAAAGCCGTATCTAGCGTCTAGATAATGGAAAAGATCTAGGAGTGGCGACTCTATCCTGTAGATATGCCTTTTCTTCCCGTAGATCTTTATTTTCTCAGCTATTCCCATTTCGACCAGGTTTGATATGTACTTCTTCACATCTTGAGATTTAAGAGGCGTTGTTAGCAGGCTAGATACGTAATTTGCCACCTGACTTGGAGTATTGCGGCCATCTCCCAAAGCTTTTAGTATGGCCTCGTATCTCTCAGTTAACTCCTTTTCCTCTTCCTGAAAGACCTCTCCAACAAGGCTTCTTGCGTTGTATTTGATGGCTTGAATTATTTGCTCCAATACCTCTTCAATGCTCCCCTTAGGATCGATGAACTCCAGAATCCAGGGATCCCTTAACAACGACGAGAGTTGGATCGCCTTGTACGGAGGAAAGCGCTTTGAAAGCTCCAATAAAATATCCAGAGGTCTTATTAAGCCTATATGGATTGGCTTGATTATCCCTAGGAGGGGACTTCGTCTCGATAGTATTCTCCTCGATACCTGAATGCTTGAACCCACCAATATCAGCTTTGATCTAGATTTCGACTTTGCGTAGTGCAAGAAGTCTAGGAAATCATCGGGCAACCTCTGAAATTCGTCTATTACTATCAAAACATCTTCTCCAATTAGATGTCTCAGCCTTTCCATGAACACCTCGTACGGCAGGGACTCTACCTTCCCGTGCTCTTCCAAGAATATCTTCCTGCCCCTGCCAACAAAAAAGTAGAAGTCGTATTTCAGCATATTCCTAACTAGGAAAGTTTTTCCAGTTTTTCTCCTTCCAAACAAAAGCAGCCAGCCCCTGGACTCCTCAATCTCTTTAGTTTTAAATCTGGGAATTATAAAACCCATACTCATAAAACCCATACTTTAAAGTAATATAAAAATCATTGGAGTCAAGAGTCTCGGGTCATCGACATCAAGAACATTAAACTAAAGGAGTATTTGCAGATAATTCTAATTGTACAGTAGACTTTATACCTCTTTTAATGCGTCTCACTGGATAAATGATAGAGAAATAAGAAGAAATGCTAATCACACCCTCCTTTAGTCGCAATAACAATAGAATTCACAAGCATCTAAGTTCCTTCTTCAATCAACTTCCTTATTCCTGACCTTAAATCTATCTGAGGCTCAAATCCTAGTATTTCTTTGGCTTTGCGTATGTCTGCCAAGCTGTGCCTTATGTCCCCTTTTCTGGATGGAGCAAAGACCGGTTGAAGGTTAGAATCCATGAGATCTAGGATCATCTTTGCCAGATCAAGTATAGTTATCGATTTTCCACTTGCTATATTGAATATTCCAAAGTCTACATTGCTGATGAAGGCAATGAAGTTCGCATTAGCAATATCTTCAACATGCACGAAGTCCCTGGTCTGATAGCCGTCCCCATATATCACTGGAGGCTTTCCATGCTTAATCCTCTCGATGAACCTCTTTATGACCCCAGCATATTCCTGAGATTGCCCTGGCCCATATGCATTGAAGTATCGTAGTATTATCGTCTTTAGGCCGTATGTTCTATAAAACAAGGAGCAATAGGCTTCACCAGCAAGCTTTGTCACGCCATAGAAGGAAATAGGATTGGTTGGATGATCTTCCTTTATCGGGAGTTCATCAGAAGGACCGTAGACGGCTGCTGTTGAGGCGTAGATCACCTTTTCAACTCCAGTTTCCAACGCTGCCTTAAGGACATTTAGGGTTCCAGTCACGTTAATTTCATGGTACAGCAGAGGTTTTTCTGAAGATTCCTCAACGCTAAGCAACGCAGCAAGGTGCAAAACATAATCTGAACCTTCAAATGCGTTTTTAAGGGCTTCCATATCTCTTATGTCTACTTTAATTATATCCAGGCCTAGGTCTCTTATCTTATCAGACATCCTGGCTGTGTGGAGATTATCGAGGATTTTTACTTCAAATCCCTCTTCTATAAGACGCCTTGCAGTCCAATACCCTATGAAGCCCGCTCCTCCGGTAATTGTCACCCTTTTCATGAGTCTTTTCTTATCTCAACTACTTTTCCTTTAAAGATATATTCTCGTAAGTATCCCTCGAGAGAAGCGGTTTCAGAAAGTAAAGGAAAGCAAATGGGCTTAGAAAATAATTGAATTTAAATAGGAAAGGGAAGTCAATGCCTCCTGATAAAGGAGTTTAGGAATATTTATGAGAGTTGGATAATGAGCTTCAAGAAGGATTTGGAGCAATGCAGGCAGCCTTTATGGAATATTGGAAGGAGTTCAGGGAATTCGCCAAAAGGACTGGTGAAACTTCAAGTTAATCTTAGAGAAGTATGAAAAGATCTCTGAAAAGCTTATACTAATACTTGAGACGTTAATTAAAGAATCAAATGAGACTAGAAAATGTTAAAACAATACTATGAAAAGCATTAAAGGAGGCTTTGGAAAGACTACCTAAATAAAGGCAAGTTCTCGGGTCACATCTTCGTTAAAATCTCAATCCATTCACTGAAAGCCTTCTTAACTGGCAATTACTTCGAAGGTTACTTCTCCTCCTTCTTTTCCTCCTTCTCCACCTCCTCTAGCTCCTTTCCAAGTTCTTTTTCCAGCTCTTCAATTGAAGGTGGAGGAGGTGTTGTCGCTAGCGTGTAACCTATCCATGCCAAGATGCCAAAGACTCCCAACACAGCAATGGTGCCAGTAAGCTTCAGCACCAAAATAGCTATCTCTGCACTAGTCAAAAAAAGAGCATAGATGTAAACCACACAAACCACTATAGAACCTACGAGAATTAAGCCTCCGATGGCCTGATCCTTGCTCATTTTTATCCCTACTCGATAGCTTGAGAATAATAAAAATTTGATTAAACGCCTGTATCTCTCTATGGGTTACTAACAGCTAACGCTCTTCAGAAATTAGGAAATGTAAAATGTATATTAACTGCTTGAGAGATTGTTTCGTAGCAGTTGCTCTCTCTTATGTCCTCTTGTAATCGTCTTCGACTCTTACGATATCGTCCTCCTCTATGTACTCTCCGTTCTGGACTTCTATTACCTCTAAAGGTATTTTTCCGGGATTTTCAATCCTATGCAGAACTCCAGGAGGCACAAATGTGCTCTCCTGAGGTCTGAGGAAGAAGACTTTATCTCCTTTCGTGACCTTAGCCATCCCCTTAATTACTACCCAGTGTTCACTCCTGTGATAGTGCATCTGCAGGCTAAGCCTCTTGTGAGGAAGAACTGTGATCCTTTTTACCTTATAACCGGGCCCCTCCTCAAGCACTGTGTAGGATCCCCAGGGTCTATACACTGTTCTGTGAAGTAAAGCTTCTTCTTCTCCGTTCTCCTTCAATTCATTGAATAAGGTTCTGACGTCTTGTCCTCTTCCTCTTGGACATATCAGTAAAGCATCCCCCGAATCTAAGACCATCAGGTTTTCCACGCCAATCATCGCTACCAGCCTTTCGCCAATGACTAAGTTGTTCCTAGAGTCCATAAGATAGCACTTCCCCATCACCGCATTTCCATTAGGATCCTTTTCTAAGAGCTCATATAGAGAGTCGAAGCTTCCTATATCGCTCCATTCCATATCCGTTGGAACTATCGCTACCTTATCTGACTTCTCCATGACCCCATAGTCGACTGAGATGTTTGGAAGTGCCTCGTAAATTTCCTCAAGACGTTTCATCCAGTCCTCTTTGGAAAATGCCTCGTAAACTTCTGGCAGGTATCTTCTAACTTCCTCCTCGAAAACGCTTGCCTTGAAGACGAACATCCCGCTGTTCCAATAGTAACCTCCCTCCTTAAGGAAATACTTGGCCCGCTCTAAATTGGGTTTCTCTATAAACCTCTCAGCCTTGTAGGCTCCCTCAAATATCCTCTCTCCTGCTTTGATGTATCCATATCCAGTTTCTGGTTTCTTTGGCTTTATTCCAAACGTGACTAAGTAGTCATTTTCAGCAACTTTGAGTCCCAGCTCCATGGCCTTCTCATATTCTGAGAGGGATGGGATAACGTGATCTGCAGGTAAAACTGATACAAGGGCATCTTCTCCCTCAGGTACGGCACATTTTATACCGAAGTAGATGGCAGGAGCCGTATTCCTTTTCAAGGGCTCAGCTATTACATTCTCCTCTTTTAAGTTGAAGCCAATTTCCTCAGCTTGCCTTAAAACATGAAATCGATACTCCTTGTTTGTCACAACGTACACGTGCGAGAGGTCTCTAACGGTAGACACTGCCCTAAGAAGCGCGTTTTGAAACGTCGAATTTTTGTTAAAGGTTTTTGCAAATTGTTTTGGGTAAAGTTCCCTACTTAAAGGCCAAAGACGGGTTCCACAACCACCTGATAGGATCAGTGAGATCTTTTTCAACAATACCACCTCATTGCATATCCCTCAAGTAAGGATTAAGATCTCCTACGAATAGATAGGAAATCCAATAAAAAGTCGCTTTAGAATTTTTCTTTGCAATCTCATGAACTGGTATTGACTTGCAGGGAATCTTAAGGAATTGGCAGTTTCAATCGCGAGGTGCTATCATTCACCAGTTGAACGATTTTTAGCTATTGACACGGAACCTACTTAAAGGGTAAGTTAATTAAAGGTCTTAAGAGGATACTGCATTTTAAGTACAGCTAAACTAATCTATCCTTTAACATGTTTCTTAAGGTTCTTCTACTTTCCAGATTCTCCTTATGAATAATAATATTACAAGGGCGATTGTTACAACAGTATTCAAGGAGTATGGCTTCCTTTCCCCTATGACGTGGGTAGGAGGTGGTGATTCAGGGATCGATTCCTTAGCTTCTGGAGTTGTTCGGGGAGATGTTTCTGACGGTATGGATGTTTTAGAGGGAGTTGTAGACACAGGAGGGTTCTCAGTTGTAATAGGAGGTAAAGAGCGGGGTTCTGGAGATTGTAGGGGAGCAGGCGTTTGACTTGGTAGTAAGGCAGGTGATGGGGGCTGGGAAGGTGCGAGGAGTTGGGGAGGATGCAACACATTTATACTGACTTGATCCGATTCCCGAAGGTTACCAGCAGTTCCGGTAGCTGTAATAGTTAGCAAATCTCCAGTTCCAGCTTTAGCAGAAAAATAAATTGCCTTTGATTCCCCCGGGGGAAGCGTTACAGTCCGATGAAAGTTTTTAGGGGCTGCCCCACTTAGAACGACTTCAACATCAATTTTCAGAGAATCTTCTCCAATGTTATTGAGCATGACTAAGAAATCAAAATTCTCGTTCTCTTCTACATTGGATGGTGCGCTTATCGAGATGCCAAATCCCTCAATCTTGACCCTGTAACTCACTTTGAAGCTTTTTTGTAAAACCTTCCCAGTTCCTTCTTCCTCTCCGCGTATAGAGCCTTGAACTATGTAGTTTCCTGCAGCCTCGGGAGCAATGAGACCAAAGCTTGTCTTTGAGTTACCTCCACCATCTATCGTCCCAATATTATGCCTCTGATCGCCTAGTGTAACGATAACATCTTTTATACTAGCTTCACCCAAGTTTTCTACAATTACTGTGATAACAAATCTTTCTCCAGGTTTAACAGCCCCAGGAGATTGAACAGAGAAAGAGAGTTCTGCTGGAGTTATTATATGAACTTCTAAGTAAGCGTGACTTTCTTCTACGTATAGGTCCTGATGTTCGATGTTCCAAACATGGATTACGTGAGGACCTAACGAAGATGAAGAAGTATTCCACATTATCGAAGCTACGCCACTTGCATCGGTAATGTTATCCCCTAAATATACGTTGTCTGTTTGATCTTCAAACTGCAATCTTACACCAGGAATGGGATTGTTTAGATCGTCTTGAATCCTAGCTATTAAGAGAACTGATTGCCCTCTGATATAAGTCTGTTTTGATGCAGCAGAGGCGGGGGAAAAGCAGAGCAGTAGAAATAATAGGAGCAGGCAGAGAATCGCCTTCCTCAAACTCATCCTCTTGCCCATAACCTATCCTGAGGTTACGCTTTTGACCTGTATAGTAGGTTTTATCCACAAAGCTGTGCTTGTAGAGTCCTTGGAGCCATCTAGATAGATGGTGGGAGATCCTGGAAACTCAGCAATAATTGTAATCGGTCCTCTATTCCAATTCTTTGGAACCTTAAACGATATAGAAAACCTACCGTCTTTACTTGTTCTTGTTGAACCGAGTTCGCTTTGTCCATAGGAGATAGCTATGGTTACACCGGAAACTGGATCACCAGATCCTAACACTGTTAGGGTTCCAGATATTGTCACGACATCTCCTCTATGTATCTTCTTTGGAATAGAATTGAGTTTTAGAGTGGTTTTGTCCCATATCTCCATCTCTATAGAAGTTGATGACTCCTCCACATAAATGGAAGACTGTTCTGGGACATATAGGGTGAGAGTTTTTGAACCTAATGGATACGAGCTTGGAACATTCCATTTTATTATAAAGCTTCCATCTGATCCTGATTTTGTCGACGCCAAGATGGTTGCTCCATCCTTAAGTTGAACTACAGCATTAGAGACTCCACGTCCGAGTTCATCTACAACTCTTCCTCTTATCTCAACCACGTTCCCTCTATATACTTTGTTTAGAGCATACGTACCCAGTGCTAAGGTAGAGATAGACAGGATAAGGAGAAGCCATGCATAAATGCCCATCCTAAGTCTCATAAGATCACCTCAGCCCTTTGTTTTGACCTCATCTACTTCTATCTTGGGCTTCGTCCAGACCTCTATCAGACCTCCACCATTCTGGCTGGGTTTGTGTGCCTCATCTCCCTCGAACTTCGCACTCACATCTATGGTCCCTGTCCTAGTCGCCTTTATCGTGAAGGTCCCTCCGCTCAAGATGTTATGCACGCTCTGATCCACATATAGCTTGCAAGAGATCCCTTTAAGCTCTAATCCTCCGCAGAGAAGCTTCACTGTTATGTTGATAGCATCTCCTACATACACCTTTTTCGGGAACTCTAGAACGAGTTGAGTTGTCAGCTTAACGTTTACTGTGATCGTGTAGCTGTCAGATGCTACCTCCGACCAGTACTTTCCAAATACTGGAGACCGCTTTTCTTCCTCTAGTATGGCGGTTATAGTAAAGGTCCCCGCCTTGGTTGGGATGATGGAGAAAGAAGCGTCGTTCTTTCCTTTATATGCGCTCTGCTGCATCTCCTGCCCAAAGGCGATAAGTCTTACTCTCTTATGTATCTCTTCACCAGCGTAATTGTAGCGCACAGCTATCTTAACAGCTTGGCCCTCGTAAGGGCTTCCTGGTCTAACTGACCTTATCTGTATCCAACTGCTCAGACCTGAACTCTTTTCTCCTCCCGAGGTGATTACGCTAAAGACAGCCTGGTCCTGGGCCACTTTATTACTAGCACTGTCCCTTATAACACTCTTTACAGTCCAGGTTCCGGTTTGCGCGTTGCTAGGGACGCTGAAGGAGAAAGTCCCTTTTCCAGAGTAGGATGTTGCTGGTTTGCTTGAGCTTGGTGGATATACGTACGTCAATATTTGGGGGTTTGCTGGTAGCCAACTGCTTGTAGAAACTGTAATTTTCACTGTTCCTCCCTGCTGGACTGAACTAGGAGAAACTGAGACATCTATCCAAGAAGAGGAGCTATCTTCACTTACTTCGCCAGAAGATGTCACACTAAATGTTGCAGATCTACTGTCCTTTAGGAAGCCATTAGGTGCATCTCCATCGATCACTATTTCTATCGTAGAGACGTAATCCCCCTTCTGGGTCGCTGTCACAGTCCAAGTATAAGTCTGAGAGACTGGCATATCTCCAGAGGTCCATTGCCTGTGGGGAGGAACATCCTTTGCCGAGCTTGCATAATAGGCGTATGTTCCATCTGGAGCGACCGTTTTAAGAATAACGTAAGCAGTTCCTGTCTTCATATTCGATATGCTCACGCTTGCTATGACCTTAAAGCTAGTTCCTTTCTCTCCTGAAGTTGGATTTACCGATATCGAGATGCTGTAAGAAGCCGTTGCTGTCACATCTTTAGTAACGAGGGGTATGCCAGCTATCACTAAAGCCAGAATAATGATTTGAAATGCGTACAAAATTCTTTTAGGCCTGAAAAATCGTTTCAATTTCATCCAATCTTGGACAATGTGGTTCAAGAGGTATTATAAGAGGCTAGAAGCGAATTCTTTCGTCAAACTTTGATGTCAACAACCTTGATCTTGAACTCACTTAGTAACGATACTTTTGACATTGAAGCCAAAGGTTGTTCGTCGAACAACCGTGCTTAAACATGATTCATGGCTAAATGACGTAGCGATGAACTTGGTTGTCCTTGTTTTTGTTAAAACGAATGATTTAATTCAACTGAAGTCCTGCAGTGCTGCAACTACATTAATAAGGATATTTGTTAAGAGATGAATTGGAGCATCTAGAAGGGATTAGGGAAGTATGTTGAGGGTCTTGCTGTCTTCATCGGCCTACGAGCTTAGCGATTATTATCCGGCTAGCGAGGGGCTTGCAGCATACAATATCATGAAACAACTCAATGAGAGGGTGAAGTTTTATGCTGTAGCAGGAAATGTGTTGATTAAAAGACCACTTAAAAACGCCAGAATTTATGAAATAAGGGTTATAAGGGACTACATTAGGCTTTCAAGTTCCATAATTGGTTTGATGAATGGTTTTTATTATCAACTGAGTGCTTTTTTAATTTCCTCCGAGATCCTGTTTTCAAACAAGATTGATCTCGTACACAGGATGTTTCCAGCAGTATATGGCCTTACATCTGATCCCATTACCTCGATTACAAAAAGAATGGGCATTCCATTTATTATAGGCCCAATTTGTCATCCCACCATAGGTCCTTCTGCCCTAAGATTTACATATGGAGCTCACATTTCAACCATTAAGAGGGCAAGCGCAGTCTTGGTTCAAACGAAGAGGTTAAAGGAGGCGTATTTGAAGATGTTAGATCCTGATAAAGTATGGGTAATCCCACTTGGTGTGGATACAGACTTCTTCTCACCAGCAGAGAATAAGGTGGAGAGGGAATTTATTGAGATACTGACAGTCGCCAACTTAACGAAAAGGAAGGGAATTGACTACCTAATAAGGGCCGTACATGTTTTAAAAAAAGGCTGCGTGAGGCTAAGGATAGTTGGCGATGGACCTGAAAGGGCAAGGCTTTGCGAGATTGCTAAGAGGCTTGGTCTTAGTGATGAAGTCGTGTTTGAGAGCCGAGTGTCAAGGAGAAGGCTAAGAGATCTTTACAGAAGCTCTGACATTTTCTGCCTTCCTTCTTTAGTAGAACCTTTTGGAAAAGTAGTAATTGAGGCCATGGCCTGTGGAAAGCCAGTTATAGTTACTAATACCGAAGGTCCGAGCCAAATAGTTGGCCATATGAGGGATGGGATAATAGTGCCTAAGCAGGACCATAAAAAGCTAGCTGAGGCGATATCTTTGCTATTTGATCGAAGTTTACGCGATTCCATGGGAAGATATGCCAGAAAGAAGGCAGAAGAGTATTCATGGAAGAGAGTGGCTGAAAAGCTTTATAGAATATATGTGATGTGTGTCGAGAACTCTTGAAGAAATGAAGGGAACCACAAGGGAAGTTATTTCTTTACTTCTATTTGTTGTTTCCTAGCTTTTGATGTCATCTTATTTCTTCACTACTTCCTAGCTCTTGTGGCCCATTTTTCTCTCTTCCCTTATAGCCAGGAATTCCAGAACTCTGGAAACTACTCCTACTACCACAGCTCTTAGGAGTCTAAGTACTATGAGCTTACTGCTTATAATGATCCTCATTTCTAAGGGTTAGCCTTGCTATTCCAAATGAAGAGGGATCGCCAAGCCCTAACAAAAAGATGGCCATATAGAACCAAACAAATGGGGATATTACCTTAGGCACTACTGAAATGTAACTTCTTTCCTTAGATATCCCGTAAATGACGTTGAGGACGGCCAATATTAAGCCCAAAATGGATAGATTGAGCACAAGCCAGGTAGGGCTTTTTCCTGTAAGGTCGTAGAAGGACTCCTCGAACCAAGGGAAGTATTTGAAGGAGACAAGGGGAACCACGACAAATATCAAAATAAGCAAGGATGCCCAAACCAAGCTCTTATCTCTCCTAGTCATCTAATCACCCGTCATCTCCGATTCTATCTCAATTTGCATGGATTTTAGCGTGCTAAATCCCATTTTAATCCTAATAGCGTGTGATTCCCTGGATAAATTAGCAAATCTTAGGACTAACTTCTCTGAAGAACCTAGAGATATGGTTGTGGAGTTTTCAGCTTGAAGAAAGACATTTCTAGTCTGATCCAATAGCTCTACCCTCACATTGACCTCTGTACTCGTTATCCCTCCTCCGACTATGCTTGCAGTAATAACCGCTGTTGCGCCGCCAGGACCCTCAACAATATCGACATTCACGGCATCCTCGGAGGTCATAGTCAAAAACGATCGTTTCTACTAAGTTGTAAGTTGATATAATGTATAAAAGAACAGCCAAAACGATCAAAACATAGGAAATAATAGCCAATACGTTTGAGGCTTTTCTCTTATCATCCATTGCTTGATGCTTTGATGATTTAAAATCTTTATCCTTTTAGGTCATAAATTCACAATTTTTCTTCTCAGTGCAAAAACTATAATGTATTAGCAAGAAGTTGAAGGGAAAATTGATCTCCTTCCCGGTTTGAGTGTTAATCCACAATTTGAAGAGAATTTTCAATGTCCAAATCATAAAATCCTTGCTATTAAGCGAAAAAAGGCCCATAATGCGAAGCAAAGCTATCGGATTCCAAGCCTCTCTTTTATTAGTTTCACATCCTTCTCCAGTCTTTGAAGCCGTTCTTCTATATGAGATTTCAGATCCGTCCTCAAATTCTTTAATTCCTTCAAAATCATGTTTTGTCCTTTTATGGACTCTCCAAATCCTGTATCTATCTTGTTTCCCAATGTTTCAAATCCACGCCTCATCTCTGATCTAAGCTCGTTGAATCCTGTATCTATCTTGTTTCCCAATGTTTGAAAGCCTTCTCTCATCTCTGATCCCATTTCCCTCTGCTCCCCAATCATTGAGATCCCTATAGCGACTATCTTGGACAACTGAGAGGCAGAGAAGAATCTGTAAAAGGATTCTATGGATCTAACCTCCCCTTCGTAATCCTCAACCCTTATATCTATGACCTTAGCTCCTTCTGGCATTGATCTCTTGACGAAACCTAGGAATAAGTTAACCTTCCTATCTTCGCCCTCTACAAGGACCTCTATTGCCTGCATGCCTTCTTCAACCAAGTTTCTGGCGTCGAATCCAGTTAGGCCTAGCCTATCTGCTTCTTCAAGGAGGAAGAGCCTATATCCCAAGTCGTGTAGTTTCGGCACCTTTATCAGGATCCTTTTTCTCATTCAACGTTACAAGAGCAAAAATAGAGATTAAAAAGTGGTTCTATCTGAGTCGATATCAAGTTAGATTGCTATCCTCCCCTAAACTAACTCGGAAAGAATAGCAGTGCTTCTAGAAGTTTGGATTTATCGTATCCTTCCCCTATACTGCTTCATAACATCTACTTTTTATGAAGTTTAAACTTCCACTCCATCTATTTCTTCACCTCTTTGGCCACAATGATTCTAAGACATTCCCGCCCTTCCGTATTTGCCAAGAATATTGTTACATTGTTTCTGCACGCCATTCTATCCTCCAGCGCCCTATGAAAAGCAATGCAATTACAATTTCTCCAGCTCTTTCTGCAGAGAAGTTTCTTTTTCTCTTCTGTTATCTCCTTTAGCAATTGTCTACAGATGCGTTCTATCTTTCAAAGCCGGTGTAAGATTCATTGGCAAATAAAGCAATTCCCCTAGTTTAATTGTAGCAACTCTATTAGGAGATTTATTGTTAAGCATGCTTTATAGGGACAAGAAGCCATCTTCAATTATGTTTTAACGTTGAAACCCTCGATACGTGCTATCTGAGCTATCTCTTTGTCAAAAGAAAGGAATTCATCAAATCCTTTGGCTGATGCTAGTTGCACAGCGTCGGCTATGTAAATTCCATGTTTGAACACGTAACTCGTGGCCAAAATCATTGTCTTGGAGTTTAGTGAAATTAGTTTTAGCTGATTGATCTTTATGAGGAACCTTGTTTCTCCAATGAACTTTTCGAATACGGCTCTTGCATTGTTTAGGAAACCTCTCTTCTGGTATTTATCTAGAACCACAGCTACCTCGCCTATGTTCCATACTGAGAATCCGATTGTAATCCTTCCAGCATGAGCTTCGTTATAAAGCTCGTCGACGCGAGCGGTGTGCTCCTCAACAACGTATCTTTTGACTATAGCACTAGTGTCCAGATATGCGCTTCTCACGTTCACTTCTAGCCTCCCTCAAGACCTTCTCAGCTCTGAAGCCTCTAGGTCTATTGGCTATGACCTCAGAAGTTGTGTAAAACATCTTCTCCACACCCAATGCTTCACAAAGCCTGTCAAGGAAGTCAATCTCATCACATGTAGTCAAGAATTCTTCCACAGCATCGCTAAGAGTTCTACCTTCTAGGGCAAGCTTGCTCTTTGCCTTTCTAACCAAGTCCTCCCTGAGAGAAAGCGTAACTTTAACCTTCTTAACCATCAAATGTCACCTAGCAGTACGTACGTATAGATGTATATAAGGCTTTTAAGCCAATTGAATGGCCAGCGAGGGGATGCCGTTTAAACCATCAGCCTTTTCTCAGCTTCATTGCAATGCATAAAAATCCATTGATATTTCTCATTTTTTCTTGAGCAGGCGTTTCTTCGTCAGGCGTCACTACGCTGCTTGAGGAATGCCCCTTTCCTTCAAGGAAACTAATGGATTCCCTATACATAGCGGCAAGCATGAAAATTGGAGCCACGTTATACACCGCTTATCAGAAGCTACAAAACGCATCAAAAGGAATTACGACCTGCAAGTTACTTGAACTTCAATGAAAAGAGATCTACTTCCAGGTTATTTAATGAAGAGGTTGCTGAGATAGTTGCTAGGATCTTTAATTACCTCAATGTGCTCTCGACCCATCCATACGAATCAGAAGTTTTGAGGAAGGTAATGAAGCTGGATTTAACGATATATGATGCATCATACGTTATTCTTGCTGAGAAGAATGATTTGGTGCTTTTAACTGAGGATGAGAAGCTTGGGAGAAAGCAGAGAGGTTTGTTAGTGTCCTGAGCGTTGGGGAGCTGACGGAGTAAGTAGCAGTGCGCGATATTGAGGGCAAACTAGCAGTCATTGACAAACATGGTTGAGAGGAAAGGGCTATCCTGCGCTCACATGCCGCTAGACGTCTTGTCATAGGGAAGTTATCGAGGATTCGACTTCAATCCTAGAACTTAGATGTTAACAATGTGAAAATGTCATCTTATCACTACTTCTAGAAGATCTTGACCGAAAAAGTAAGGTTAGCAAGAGCGGTAAAGAGATATAAAGAAGAGTATAAACAGCTTGTCAAAGATTTAGCTAGTAGAATATACGAGATTCTCATAGAATCATGCAAATGATAGAAATAAATGGTGCATGTAGAAAATGCCAATAACTTGAAGGTTCATCTATTATCGTAATAGGAATGGTTAGTTACAATCACTATCGAGTCGTCTGAGAAGGCCTTAAAGGCGTTAAGCTCAGGTTCACAAGCGGAAGAGTTTCGTCCTTCGGTTAGGGCTTTAATACCTAAAGGTTTTTATATCTTTATTCCTTTAGGGATTATCGTATTAAGATGGCTGGAATTAAGGTTTATGTGAGCGATGAGGTTGAGGAGAAATTCAGACGTTTAGCAATGATGGTTTATGGCTATGGCAGGGGATCAATTAGCAAGGCAGCAGAGGAGGCATTTTCATTATGGATGCTGCGCTATGAAGCCATGCTTGAAAGGATCAGTATCCCCGAAGACCCCGTAGGCGCAGTAAGGGGAATGCTTGCTGGCATTAGGAAAAGTGGAGTTGAGCTTCAACATGAAGCCAGAAAGATTAGGGCAGCTGGGACGGTCGCGAAGGGCTAACTACCTGCTAGACGCTAACATTTTCCTTGAGCTGGAATTAGATCAGGAACGGGCTGATGCCTGCGAGGGGGTTCTGCGGAAATTTTACCTCGGAGAACTACAGGGCCTAATCCTAGATTTCGCCGTTGACACCATCGTAATTGTTATGGAAAACTATGGGAAAGAATGGGACGAAATCAAGACATTCCTCTCAAGTCTAATTGGCTATAGGGGACTTCACATTTACTTCTCCTCATTACTAGATAGGATCGTAGCCACAGACCATATGAAAAGTTATGGACTGGACTTTGATGACGCCTTAGCCCTGCAAATCATGAAAGAAAAAGGAATACACAACATAATAAGCTACGACAAAGATTTCGATAAAATCCCAAATATCAAAAGAATCGAACCTGAAAACTTGCTTTGAGCCAAACTGTACAGAAGGTAAACTATATTACGGTCGATGGATTTTCTTACTCGGGACTGTTAACTTGAGAGAGGAGAATCTTACCGAGCTGCTAGGGAAGCTGTACAAGGCTTCGGCGGATTTGAAGTCGGCTCTTGGGGATGGCTTTGCAGGCTTACTGCTCTTTGGCAGTCATGCTAGGGCAGAGGCTAGGGAGGGTAGTGATGTTGACATCTTGGTGGTTTTGAGAGGGTTAAGGGGTATGAGTATTAGGAGTAGAATATATGAAATAATAGCTGAGCATGTTAGGAGACCTTTAACACTCGTTGATGTTGATCTAGAGGAGATATCTAGGGACGATTTAGTGATCACCCCCCTGCTGATGAATGCTTTATATGATGGAATCATAGCATATGATGAGACAGGCGTCCTCGTGAGGCTGAAGTCGAAGGTAATGCAGCTTGTGAGGAAGGCAAACCTCGTGAGGTATAGGACATCTGATGGAAAATACGGCTGGAAGAGAGCTGATGATAAGCCGCTCGAGGCGGTCGAGGTTTGAGACTGGATCCGGGAAGCGAGGTATCTTATAGGGCGAGAATGGCCAGACGATATCTAGAGGATGCAGGTAGGGCATATGCCCGGAAGGATTATAGATTGACTGTGGCCTCTTCCCAGCTAAGCGCCGAAAACTCGGCGAAAGCGATAATAGCTGTCTTCAGGACACCAAGCTGGAGCCATGATCCCTCACACGAGCTACTAGAGCTCCTGCCCCAACTCCCTGAACATGTCAGAGACTCAGCTAAGGAGCTTGCAAAGATCGCTAGAAGCCTTGCGCCAGAACATGGAAGGACAACCTACGGCGAACCACTGAGAGGCCTAACCCCGTGGGATATATATCGTGAGGAGGAAGCCTCGGAATCTCTAAGAAGAGCTAAGAAGGCTTACGAATTAATGAACACGATACTACATGAACTAGGAGTTAAGATGCAATGAGACCTTTTAACATCAAAGCTTGAGTCAATTGAGACTCATTTGATTCAAATTGAGGGTCAAGTGCTTTCTTAAGGAATCCCAGTAGAAGGCTTATGCGCTAGAAGCTTCAGAACAAACAAAGGATCTAACAGCTGGTAGTCGTAGAAAACTCCTAGGAAAATCCAGCTTGAAGGGAAATATACGTTATTGAGACTATTTGCGCGCGCTGGAGAAGTTGAAGGATGTCTTAACATAGAAATAGTTGAGAAAGGTGTTGCCAATTTTTCGACGAGGGTCGACGAAACATAAAGAACTTAAACTTATGATGAAGAGCAGGTAGCTACATTGGAGGCCCGTCTCCTCAGGGTGCTTGGAAGGGTTCAGAGAACAGGATTTAGGAGGCACGCGCTTGATCTGGCTCAAGAGCTGGGTTTGACGGGCTACGTGAAGAACCTTCCTGATGGATCTGTTCAGATATTCGTGCAAGGAGAAGAAGGAGCTTTATCCAAGTTCATCGAAGCCTTAAAAAGCCCTCCGTTAGGAGAGGTTAAGGAGATTAAGGTTGAGAAGGTTCCAACAGATCCAAGCTTAAAGGAGTTTAGGATAATCTACGGGGAATTTGGTGAGGAGCTCCAGGAAGGGTTCGGCGCCATGCAAGCCATATTCATGGAGTTCAGAGAGGAGTTCAGGGATTTCAGGAACGAGTTCAGGGAGTTCAGAGAGGAGTTCAGGGATTTCAGGAACGAGTTCAGGGAGTTCAGAGAGGAGTTCAGGGATTTCAGGAACGAGTTCAGGGAGTTCAGAGAGGAGTCCCTAAAGCTTAACAGGGAGACATTGAGCGAGATTAAAGAGCTTAGGAGGGATTTGAAAGCCATCCTAGACGAGAGGCTGGCAAAAATGGAGAGGGACATAGCGCAGATAAAGGCCAAGCTTGGGCTAACCTGAACGTAACTCTTAGGCGGAGAGATGAGGATCGTATGGATTTGAAGACGAGTGGGTTTCAGTGCAAAAGCTTAGAGATAAGGCATTAAATCGCGTGAAATTAGTTAGCAGCGAGTTGGCTAAGTTCTACGAACATAAATAGAGATAGCGTGACGCTGAACCGGCTGATAATGCCATCTGAAATGAAGCCTCAAGTGAAATGGATCTATCGTATATCGATCGCTACAAAGACAAACTTTTTGTGATGCCGTGATTGTGATGAAAATGAACGTTTTCCATATTTGAGCCTCTTATGGAAACCTTCACGTAAATCCCCTTGATCTCGTTGTACTTTAGAAGAGAATCTTGAAGTTCTCAGCGTTAATTGATAGTTAGCCTTATAAACCTCTCTGGCTGCTTCGTTGTATCAACCTTCTCGTGTATGGGCTCCAGAAGGTTAGGAAAGCCCCCTCATTTATTTTTATTGTAATGCGTTTTCCTACTTTCTTTTTCTAACTAATTTTTCCTTTGAGTTTGGGACATAATCCATTAAGAGGGCTTCTCGGTAAGCTCGTTTAACTTTTGAGAAGTAGTTCTAAGGAAGTAGATTTTTAAGTAATCGATGGTTACCTAAAACGCTAGCGCGCGCTAAATTCCTAATAAGAGGCTTGGACGAAGAATCTTGGTAGCGCGCGAAGCCTAGAGTGTTGTTTGATGCTTAGGATTTCTCATATGCTTAGAAATATTTATATTTCTTAGAATCCCTAATTGTATTAGGGAGCTGTGTGGAGGTCAGTAGAGTTTCTAAGAAGGGATTGACCACCGTTCCTGTTAGGATTAGGAAGGTGTTGGGTGTTGAGGAGGGTGACGTACTTATATGGGAGGTCGATGAGAAGCGTAATGCGGCTATCGTGAAGGTGATTAAGAACCCTATCAAGTTCTTGAAGGGTAGGTACGATGACCCTAGCCTAACTTATGAGAGGGTTGAGGAACTAGCAGATAGGCTGATAGTGAGGGAGATTCGTGCCAGTAATCGAGCTTGACATGCTGATAGCCTTTGTTAATAGAGCTGATAAGCTCCACAATATAGCCTTGAAGCTCTTCGAGAAGATAGTTAGTGGAGAGCTGAACAACGTTACAGTACCCGCATCAGCCTACATGGAGTATGAACTAGTGCTTAGATCGAGGGGCTATAGCAGTGATACTATATCGAGTGATATCGATGCATTTAGAAGCGTGAAGAACTTGGGCGAGATGCCGCTAACCTCCGAAATCATTGTGAAAGCTGCAAAGCTTAGAAGAAGGTGCTGCATCACATACTTTGACTCCCTACACGCAGCCTCAGCACTCTCCCACGACAAGACAATCATCTCCACGGACAGAGTATACAAAGAGATACCAAAGCTTAAGGCGATAAACCCCAGAGAAGTACTAAAGCAGTAGCGGCTTTCGAGACTGAGGTTAATAGGATGGTATTCCTAGTTTTGAGAGCGTAGCAGAGCTCTTGAAGCCACGTATTCGTTACAAAAAAGTCGCTGAGAAAGCCTCCATTTCATTGCAGGGATGAATTAGGGGAGGCAAAATGGTAGATTTCTATTTAATTAAATACTCCTGCCTCGTTGGTTAAGTTGGGATGTTCCCCTGATGAAGGCGGAGTGGTTTAAGAAGATCTGTAGAAGACTCTTGAAATATAATCTAAACATAGTTGAGATCGTTCAGTTCGGCTCCTCAGTCTACGTCCCCGAGCTCTCCAAGGACGTGGATCTACTGGTAATCTCCAACGATCCTAAGGACTACGATGTGTACTTGGATGCGGTGGATGAGGCGAACCTTCCATTCAAAGTAGACGTAGTCATCGTTAAGCCTGGCCAGGAGCTCAGGGAGGAGCTCATCCGGGGAATCCTAGGAGCCTTCAACATACTTTATGGCAACGGGAGATATGTCCTCGAGTACGCCAAGAGGCTGGGCGACCCAACGTTTGAAGAGGCTAAGTCTGCCTTAAGGGTCGCTTAACGTATACTAAAGCTAGCACTAGAAACTAGAGATCCACTAGATAAGGATAGGCTGCTTAGAGAGGCCTTCGATTCCTTATTCCATGCTGCGAGAATAGTTGCCATGACTTATTTATCGACGGAAGTTGCTAGGTGGGGATTGCTGAGGAGGATGTTGCCGGAATCCTACAATAGACAGTTTAGAGAGTTCATCGACGTGCTGCATATAAAATACTTCTACAAAGAAGAGTACCCCAAGGATAGGGTTGAGGAAGAGTTTGGTAGATGGTATGGAATGGTCGAGAAATTCATTAGGATCTTGGAGCGTGAAATTAAGAAGAGGTAGCCGAAGGGCAATGCGCATCTGCTTCATTACCAGCGAGATATTCTCAAGTAGGTGTCATGGAGGCTTCTGTAAGCTAGTTCGCGTTGTTGGACGTGAGCTTGTTAAACGAGGCTTTAATGTCTCCGTGATTTACTGGAGTAAGCTGTACGAAGATTCTGTAACAGGGCTTGATGGGATGGAGATTTTAAGCTATCTCTATGACTTTATCACGCGCTTATCGATCAAGCACTTAATGGTACACCAAAGCCAACCTAGAGGGGATAGAAGTCAGATACGTTAAGGCAAGGAACACCTCGAAGACGTGTCATAGATGCGGGCATGTTGCCCAAGTCAAAGGAAGAGAGTTCAGATGCCGAAAAGCGGGCTAATCTACAACCGAGACTTGAACGGAGGCATCAACATAGCCCATGCCTTAACGAGAGGCATGGGATGGGGGAGCTGTGAGCCCCGAACCAGCAAATGAGGCTGAAGGCGAAAAGCCTCAGCTTAACGCTGGAAGCCCCCTACTTAAGTAGGGGGAGGCTCACACTATTCTCACCCTCACTCCTTCTTTTTCTGCGAATTCCGCCTGTCTGCTGTCGGATGTTATGAGTTCGGTGTGTAATTCCTTTGCTAGTGCTATGAATAGTGAGTCGTATATAGTGATTTTGTTCTTTACGGCTATTTCAAACGCCTTCTGGATGTAATTTCTCTGGTCCGCCAGTCTTATCACTTCGGCCCCGACTAGGTCGCTTATTATTTTGCTTGCGTCTTGGGCTGTCATCTCTTCTCTGAGGACTTTTTTCCAGAGCGCGTTTGCAACCTCCTTGATCGAGAGGTCTAGGCTCACAACACCTTCTAGGATCAGCTTCCTGACGTTCCTCCACCCTGGCTCCTTGGAGAAGAATTTCACGAGTGATGAGGAGTCAATGGCTTTCACGGTCTTCTCTCACGCTCCTGACCGAGAAGCCTTCTTCGCTTGGCTTTACCCTGCTCAGAAGCTTTTCCCATTCCTTTACCTTCTCCTCGATTCTTATCTTCCAGGCAAGGTTCTCTAGGTACTCTCTAACCTCCTTAGCGATGTTTACCCCTGCCCTCTCAAGCCTTTCCTTAACTTCCCTCCTGATCCTCACGCTGATAACTGTAGACATCTTTGTAATCACTTTAAGATACAAGTATATAAACATTCTGATTACCAAGGCCATCCCCTGTTCCTAGAATAGTTGTGGGCATTAGCCATTTGGATCTAATTCCAGACTGGTGATTAACATGGGATTCAGACATAATGTCGCGGGAGAAGAGATGAATCCCTTAGCTAAGCAAGGAGATATTAAACGAAGTTAAGGAGCTTAGGAAAGACTTGAAAGCTATTTTAGATGAGAGGCTAGCTAGGATGGAGAAGGATATAGCGGAGATAAAGGCTAAGCTTGGACTGATCTAGAAGAGACTAGGGAATTAGGGTCATCAGACTTAAAAATCAAAAGGAAGTTTCTTCCTCTAACAGTTAGTTTAGCACTCGATTACCAATTTTTACCCATCTCTTAAAGGTGGGGCCTTGGTTTTTCTCATAAAGGAAACTTTCCTTATCTACTTCTAGTTACTTATCGATATTCAATATTACAAACATTGATAGATCCATAGAAATGCTCTATTTTGATTAAATCATTTGAGACTAGCTAATGGAGGAAGGCTTGCTTAGAAAAGTTAACGTTAGCTCAGAACGGCCGAAATTTGAGGCTTATCGCAATTATACTTTTGATTGAGACAAAAGTATTTAAGTACATAAGTCCTTTTTTTATCGATGATAAAGGGCTCAGTTCCCAAAGAGCTTGAGGAGATGTTCAGGAGAAAGGCCATGGAGAAGTACGGTTACTCAAAAGGAGCTATTTCCAAGGCTCTTGAGGCTGCTATCAGGCTCTGGCTAAGGTATGATTATGAGCCGACCGATGAGGAGGAATCAAACAATAGGGCCTTCGAATCCACGATCGATGAGCTGGAAGAGAAGCACAGGGGAATGTACGTTGTGATAGCAAAGGGAAAGCTTATCTCCGTTTACAAGTCACTTGACGAAGCTCTCGAAGTCAAAGCAGAAGAAAAAGGGTGCTCACACCGCATCGTCTTCAAAGTTGGTGAGAAACCGGTCAAAAGGGTGAGACTTGGATGGAGAGCAAGAACAACTGCTGGCCGTACATGAAGTCGAATGGGTCCAAGTTCCCAATCCTAGGCCTATTGATCAAAGGTCCCCTAGGAACGATTGAGCTTAAGGAGGAGGTAGCTCGTATTGACACTGGCTACGACGGCTTCCTTCTCCTTAGCGAGAAGAAATACAAGAGCATGGGCTTCCACCTCTCCGAAATTCCCCGAAGATATTGGCCAGAAGGAGAGACCTTAACAGGTGAGATCTTTAGGCTTAGAAGAGCCTTGGCCATTGTTCAGATTCCAAAGCTCGGAATAAGGCTTGAGGGATATGTAGATACTTTTCGCGGTAACCCTGAGAATCTCGTGGGCTTAGATCTAATTAAAAGCCTAAAATTGCTCCTTAATGGTCCAGAACAGCTGGCATGCATTGTTTCTTCGAGATGACTAGGTTTTCATAAGCACGGTGGCAGTTTCGGAAGTACTCACGGGCTCCTACTTGAGGGAGGATCATTCAAAAGCTGTTTCCGAAGCGAAGAAAGTTCTTGGCTAGTTCATATAGGTAAACCTCGATGGGGAAGCAGCTGAGAAGGTTGCGCAGGTGACCTCCTCTCCCGACTTAAGTCGGGGGTTTCCACCAGAGCCAAGACGCTTGGATGGTGGAAGCGTCGCCGAGGTTCCAGCATTCAGCTGGGGCTTTACAGCTTTGAGATCTGGACTCATCTGCTGGTTTGGGGCGGGTTACCTCGCCTTTCGGCTTTGCCTAGAAACTTTGACTGATGAGGAAAGGGAGGAGACCCTCAGGCAGAGGATTGTCGGCATACAAAGAGTGAAGGTCGTTGCCTAAGATCCCGCCTTTAAGCCCCGAAAAGCTGATTAAAATACTGCTGCAGGAACCTTGATTAAAACGTCCTTGCAGCGTTCCTCATCCTATGTGCTTAAATATACCTAATTGCCAAAGACAAGGTTAGGTTAGTATGGAGCTAAAGGAAAGGCTGTTCAAGCTGCTAGAAGAGGACAAGGAGTTCAGACTTGCAGTAGCTGGGATGCTTGGCTTTGGGGACATAATGAGAAGGCTAGAGGAGCACGATAGGAAATTTAATGAGATACTTGAGGAGATAAGAGGGATCAAAGAGGAGCAAGCAAGACACACTAGGATACTTGAGGAGCATAGTAGAATACTTAAAGGACACACTAGGATACTTGAGGAGCATAGTAGAATACTTAAAGGACACACTAGGATACTTGAGGAGCATAGTAGAATACTTAAAGGACACACTAGGATACTTGAGGAGCATAGTAGAAGGCTAGAGGAGCACGATAGGAAATTTAATGAGATACTTGAGGAGCTTAGAGTTCACAGAGAAATCTTAAGAGAGCACAGTATTCTCCTGCACCGCTACATAACTACGATGGAAGAGGAGGCTCACGAAGTCATAGCTTACAGGCTTAGGGAAAAGGGAATCCCTGTTGAGCTATCGATGCTAACACTTCCAGGCTTGGAGATAAATGTTTACGGAACATCTGATGATGTTTGTGTAGTTGGCGAGACTGCAGTAAGACTGGGGAGGAAGAAAGTGGAGGAGCTGGAGGAGAAACTCAAAATACTCAAGAGCAGATATCCTAACCTCCTTAGACCCAAAGTAATACCTGTTTTGTACGTGATGAGGGCTACGGATGAAGCTATAAAGAGGGCTAGAGATAGAGGAATTTGGGTTTTAACAGCAAGTAGGGAGCTTGTTTCCTTCCCTTCTTGATCTTATGGATTAACATTCAAGAAATTTGTTGATAAGGAGGACTTAATGATTTGAAAAATCTTAGAAAGCGCTAGTCTATGATAAAGCCTAGTAGCTTATCTATTGTCTGATTTGAGAGCTTTTCATATCTCTCCACAGAACCCACATCATACCAGAAGTCCCTGGTTATGTATCCATAGACTGGATGTCCCAATTCTATGAGCTTAGGCAGCACATCTCCCATCAGGTCAATTTCTCCCTTCCTTTTTGACTCTCTGAGTCCCTCAATTACCTCTAACACGACTTCGTTCAAGGCAAGCACTCCTATCGAAACAGGTTTCTCTAACTCTGGTTTTTCGATAAAGTTTAAGATCTTACCATTCTCATTTAATCTAGCCGTTCCTACTCTTATCTTATAGCCCAGGGCCATAGCCACAGTTGCAATAGCTTCTTTCTCTTTATGATAGTTGATTAAATTCCTAAGGTTAATGTTAGAGAGTATGTCCCCGTAATACACGAGGAATTCCTTTTCGTCGATTAAACCTTGATTATATACGTTCAGCAAACACCCGGCCGTTCCCTCATAGCCTGGCTTATCAACTGCGTATTCTATGTTGACACCAAAGCGGGAACCATTCCCAAAGTAGTTCATTATATTTGGTTATAATGAAGAGTACAATTGCTTTATCCAAAGAAACAAAGAAGAAACTTGATAAGCTAAAGGTTCACCCAAGAGAGCCTTATGAGGATGTGATAAAAAGGCTGATTGAGAAATGGGAAGAGTCCAAGTAACATACAAGTTTAGGCTCTATCCTAAAGGGGAGCAAGAGGAGAAGTTGCTTGAGACTCTAGAGCTGTGCAGGCAAACCTACAATTACTTCTTGGCCCTATGGAACAGAAGAGGTAGAATTCCAAGCAGACTTGAACTTATGAGAGATGACCTTGATTATTACTTTTAGCCGCAGCTAACACAAACCACGAAAACATCTTCCTCCTGATTAGGATTGTGAACTAGCGACAATTTACGAGAAGAGATCTCAAAAGAAGAAAAGAAAGAGGAATAAGGCAGTTTCATCCCTTTGGACCATAATCTAAGAGTTCCCGTCTAAAAAAGGTTCTATTGCCAACATTTTCTATAACGAGGACTTCTCCAGTTATCGGGACGTCCAAGCTGACCCATTTTACCCCATTAACCGTAAAGAACATTAAAGAAGTGAAGTTCCCTGCAGACACAGATTTAACCTCCGTTATCATGCGTGTTATTACCCCCAACTGTATTGGGAAGCTTTTCGGGGGAGGTGCGCACGTCAGGTTTGTGCTAAAACTTTCAGAAGGTGATTCAAATTCGATCTTTAGGCAGTAGCTTCCATTCTCAAGTTGCCACCAATATCTCCTCATCACCTCATTATCCGGTGAATAAATGACATCTATCCTTCCTATAGCTTGTTGACCTTCTATCTCCTCTTCTACCACTGTGAGGGTTATATTCCCTGTTCTTGTGGTGTTCCCCTCGATTAGGTATGTGACGTATGTTGCATACTGCCCCGGTTCATAACCCATTACTCTCAAGGTACTATATATCCCTAGAGATGTTCCATAAAATCCAGATCTCACGAATAGTCTAGCTGCTAAGTTCGTTTCGACTCTAGTGTGACCAGCAATTATCACGGCTTCGATTTCCTCCAACGAACCTAGGAATATCTCAGAGGAATTAGGAGTCATCCTTAGCCAATCCTCCTCAACGTCATCAAGCACTTTCGATGATATCTCTCCAACCCCTTCATATGCGTCTGGACCTCCAAGAATCACTACAGCCTCAGCTCCTTCTAGCTTGAATTCTTCTGGAGATACCACAGTAACACTGGCTCCTCCAGCCCTTAATCCCTCTGCTATGACCTCTGCTGCCGGTTTATCGACGCTATTTGTTAAGATTATAATACTTGGTTTGTTCTCAACCCTTAGACAAATCAAGGGAACTAAAGCTATCAGTAAGAGAATGAAGGTTCTAAGTTTCAATGCCATTCCTTAGGGATCTGTCCTTATTATATTAAATTCACGTTACGTTGAAAAGCCGCTAAGCGGAAGATATTGTGAAAATAACAAGCAAAGTGCTTTATATCATTTAGCGAGATTCAAAGTTGGCCTTATCCTGACCCGTCAGGCGCTTTCTTCTTTCTTTTTGTCTGACCTCTCATTGCTCTGATTATTCAGAGAGACAGCCTACGTTGATGTCACAAAATTACGTTCATTTATATAAGGAATTAAGCAAAAACTTTAAAAATTCATGAAAGCCACTATGAAAAGCAAGCTACTTGCCATAGGAGGACCCGGAGCCAATCTACTAACATTCTACGTGAATGACTTCTTACCTGCTGTTTACAATGGAACTCATTTGACAGCTCTGAGCTACTGGAGCAAGATGCTCATCCAATGGTTTTACCTAGCACCATTAGCTACGCCTTGATAGGCACATACAAGGACCTCAATGGAACGGTTATTCTCTCACTATGGGAATGACGGGAGAGGACACTTACTGGGCAGCTTCGTGGTTCCACGACTCTATACTTGGGAAATTACATATGATATTCAGGAAATAAAGCCTAGTGCCGTAGCAATAATCTTAATGCTTGATTACAGCGCATATGACATTAAGCACTATCCAATTGTGAGCATAATAGAGGTTCTAGGAACCAAGAGCGAGACAAGGTGGCCTTCTGACTCATCTTGGTTCTTCCTACCTGACAACCAAGAGCCACCGCATCCAGATCCATAAATCCCCCTCCTCTTTTTCCTTTTTATAATGAGTTTATTCTCCTCAGGCCTCTACTAAAAATCGGGGTCGGGAAGAGAATCCTCTACCAAGTGTTTTGAATGAAGAGGGAGAACGCGTGTCAGCAACGAGCATCAGATCTCAAAGTGAAAGTAAAAATAACACTGTAAACAGAATACATAGGGCTTTGATTGGGTAAGTTCTACTCGATCATTTTCCTCACGATTTTTTTGCTCCCCTTAACTTGTATGTTGGGTTTTCAGGATCAGACAGCCGTTTTAGTCTGTACTTTAAGCGTCTCTCCCGCGAATCCAAAGGTAGGGGATAACATAACAGTTGAGATGATCGTTACCCTTCTAGATCCAGAGATCTGGGCGATCAACGTAACTCCATCAACTATCTCAATGAATGGAACCGGAAAGGCAGTCCTCATATCAGGTCCTGTGCCAGAAGTTGCTAACTTCACGCTTGGAGAGGTCTATGCCCCAAACATATCCTTCACCTGGACTTTCAGAACGATTGCCTCTGGATCAATCACCTTCAGCGGTTTTGCAGTGGGATACAGTCCTGTCCTTGAGGGAGAGGTTCAGTCTAAGGTCTGTAACATTTCAATAAATGTTGAAGAGGGTGAAGCTCCCCCCATAGAGGAGGTTGTTGACCTGAAGTGCGTTGAAATGTCCGCAAACATCACAGAAGCACAGGTCAACGAGACAATAAGGGTGGAAGCGGTAATAGTTGCTGAAGGGAACTTCACCCAGCTCACGTCTAAGGTGGGCTTCTACCTAGGTCATCCTGAAGAGGGCAAGCTGTTAGCCATGACCTTTGCGAATTTCACCCAAGAGGTCGCGTTAATGAAGGTCTGGTGCGAACTTAGAATAACTCAGGAGGGAGAATTTGAGATCTATGTGTACGCAGACTATTCCAATGAAATTGCAGAGAACAATGAGGAGAACAATATTTGTAGTGTAAAGGTAGTTGCCTCGCTTCCTGAGGCCTATCCAACTAGTCCTACCCCTCCGCCAACTGAGACTCCTGCTCCGCCAACTGAAACAGGGGTCCCTTCAACCCCGACCAGCCCAACTGCTCCACCTGAAATAGAAACACCAACTGTGGAGGAAAGAGGCATTCCTACCTCGGTTTTAGTGGTTGGAGCCGTTGTCGCAGGTGCAGTAGCTTCCTACTTGGCGTGGAGGATCTTTTACTCAGCAGGGGTCAAAGAAGTGCTGATGAGATGCTGCTGCCTTGATTGGAATGTGAGGTCAGAGGGAACAATCCTTAGGACTGTTAAGCCTGTGAGCAGGGACATTAGGGTCAGAGACGGTGAGCACAAAGGGAAGATAGTGCACGTCATAGCATTATTCGCTCCGGTAGGTGGGTATCTACCGCTTGTGACCAAAGGCGTAAACGTAGATTGGATAAACGCTAGAGGAATCCTTAGGAGTTGCGATAGCGGATCCGGATCAAAAGAGGTTAGTGGTTACTCTCATTCGGGAAGGGTAGCTGGTTCAGTATCAATCCCAATCCCAGAAAACCTCTCATTCAAATGGGAGATCATCAGCGGCCCTGGTTACCTTTTATCTACCCCTCCCCTATCACATACTCACTCCTCGGTGGCTGAGGGTCCAGCAGCTATTTACGTAGCCCCACCTTTCGTGGAAGAAGATCCCAACCAACATCCAGCAGATAGGGTTAAGGGCAGAGAAGTTCTGATCAAGCTGACGGTAGACGATCCAGAAGGGCAACTGGAGGGCCTTGACTCTCCTGTTGAGGAACGTTACTTCAGAATAATCTTGGTAGGTCAAGGACTTGAACTGCTGGATAAGGGGGTTCCTCTACGTGAGAATGACCTTGAGAAGTGGGTAGATTACTCTGAGGTCAAGGACGCCATCTCTTTAGAAGAGTTCGACTGGATTCGTCCATCTAGAACTCCAGAACCAAGTTCTGAAGAAATTAAGGATATCAAAGCCCAACTGGAGAAGGTTCAAAGGAGAAGAAAGGCTGAGGAAGAGACCTTAAGGTACAATTCGGAGATCCTAAGTGAGAAGAGGAGGAAGCTGGACAAAGCTTTAAGCGAACTCAACAAGATGAAATCAGAACTTGAGGATGTGGAGAGGCAAATAGAGAATCCAGCAGAGGCAGCTCGTAGGGCTAGAAAAGAGGCTAGGGAGAAGATAGAGGAGAAGTACATGTCGCAGATTGAGCAGCGTAGACAAAAGAAGAGAGATCTCTGGGAGTCTCACGTAGAGGAAGTTTCAAAGGCAAGAGAAAAAGGTAAGAGCGACGAGTACATATTAGATCTCAATAAGAGGTATGCTGAAAGCGCAAGTAAGCTGGACAAGGAAATAGCCAAGCTGCTTCAGGAGATGTGGCGCGAAATCGAAAGGGCTAGAAAGGAAATTGGGTATCCAACAATCCATCCTCCTGGCCCTGGACCTGGTTTTGAGAGGTACCGAAGATCATTAGAACGGAGGAGGGAGGAGTTGAGGAAGAAAATTCCTGATAAGGAAAGGGAGGTTAAGGACCTGAGGGATGAAGTGGAAGAACTCGAAAGAGCCCTTAAAGGCCTTAGGAAGAAGATAGATGATCTGAAATCCGAGGAAACGAGATTACGTGAGGGATTAAGGTCAGCTGAGGCCAGAGCAGAGGCTGAGAAGGAGTGCAGGCCCATGTACGAGTGGGAGGAGTTCAGGCCAATTGATGGAAAGATCTTGGCTCCTCTAAAGCTGTATGACTGGGAGCCTATCTTAGGTTCCGAATCTCCAGCTGTGGAACAGTCTTCAGTTGAGGTAAGACCAAGAGAAATTCTAATCCTAAAGGCGAGGGCTGAGGATGTGGACAGGTTGAGGATCTGGATAAAGGATGGTCAGAAGATTGAGGTGGAGGTGAAGGATTGGCTCAGATATGAGTGGTCTTCGAGGTGGACTGACGATAGGCGGCACAGCGCAGATCCAGGGATGTTCTTGGTAACTAGAGAGGGCGAGACTGTCATATTTCTAGCTCCAGAGGAGGAAGGAGAGATCGAGATAACTTGTAAAGTGAGGGACAGCGGGATTCAGGGCAGGGATCCCGAGCTGTCGATCAGAAGGGTTCTTAAGGTCGTAGGTAAGGATCCATTTGCCAAGGTTGAAGAGGGAATAGGGGTCATTGAGAAAGCCATAACTAGGCCTAAGGAAAGAGGGGAAGAGATAAAACTACCAGCTAAGAAACTTGGGGATCTAGAGGAGTGGGAAGAGATAAAAAAGAGGAGAGAGGAGGAACTAGAGGAGAAGGTAAAACTACCAGCTAAGAAACTTGGGGATCTAGAGGAGTGGATTCTTACATCCTATATTCAATTAAATCTTGCACAGATGACAGGAAGACTACTTAAGGAATGCATACACAACCTTAAGGTTCGCTGGTGGGCAGATCTGCTTTGGTACATGGGAAATGTCTTGCTAGCCGTAGCTGGAGCGCCAGTAGGAGGGGCAGCTGGCTTGATTGAATGGATTGGCTGGGCAATCGGATATGGAATCACTGGAGGGCTAATAGGATACGAGGGCACCGCACAGTTGCTCTCAAGGCTTGATCTAGCCAAATCGTCCATGTACGAAGAGTGGGTGGAAGACTTAAAACCGACCATGCCTTCTTATGTGGCCAAAATTCGCGGAACTATGAGCGCTTCTGGCTTAGAATTCCTCCTATACAGGACAGGAGCTTCCATAGCATTACAGGAGGGATGTTCAAAACTCCTATTTGAGACTTTTGCCAATCAGGCATTAGCTTTCTGGAGGGCGTACTCAAAGAAATATGATTCCATTCCAGATGAAGCTAAGGCCTGCTACTTGCTAAATTGCCTGAAATCTGAAATAATGCTTGCCCTAGGATTCGTTAGACCTTCCAAGGAGGATCTAGAAGATTTCAAAAAGAGACTCTCTTCCACCTTAGAAGGGGTAGAGGACGAAAGACAGTTCTTTGGCCTATTATCAGCACTCTTCACACCAATAAGGTATCTCACGGGTAGCGAAGAGGGATTCGAAAGAGTATCATTGACCTTAGAAAACATTGTGGATGCCCTCACGAGCAACAAGGAAGCAGCTGTCTCAGAGACCATACGGATGTTCAGAAACGTGATTTCTACGCTTAGAAAAGAGCTAGAGCTTCAGAAGATCATATTTGAAGGTCTAGAATCGCTCAGAGTGTAACGAAAAGTCAGAGAAGTTTCCTAGCGCGCGGAGCTACATAGAGATAAGAAACTGGTTTAATCTATTCAAAGATGTAGTAACCGCCCATCTCACTGATACTAATGGAGAGGCTTTTTGTCAGGCATTAGTCGATTACTCTGAAAAGAGAAGGATGGGACATGAACATTATTTTAGAATATGGAAATCTAAGAAATAAGGGTTGCAAGAGATAGTCTGAGACTATCTAATCCGATTATTGGTTTGATGAGCGGCTTATACTATCAATTGAGTTCCTTTCTGATCTCATCTAAGATCTTGTATGGAAAAGAGGTTGATATAGTACACAGGATATTTCCAGCAATTTACGGACTGACCTTTGATCCAATTTCATTAGTTGCTAGAAGGGGGATTCCGTTTGTTATAGGCCAATATGCCGTCCAATCATTAGTTCGCTTGCCTTGAAAGGAACATACATGCTCCATCTCTCAACAGTCAAGAGTGAAAACGCGGTTATAGTTCAGACACAGGTGTTAAAAGAGGAATATTCCAGGATCCTGGATCCTGAGAGGATTTGAGTGATCCCTTTAGGGATTACACGGACTTCTTCTCTCCAGGACAGAAGAATTTAGATAAGGGATGGGTTGATGTGCTCACCGTAGCCAACTTGACCGAAAAGGAAGGGGATCGACTACCTGATAAGGGCAGTGCACTCCCTGAGAAAGCTCAGAAGGTTAAGTTAGGGATAGTTGGAGATGGTTCTGAAAAGAGAAGGCTTCGTGAGATGACTTCAAGGCTTGGGCTCAACGAGGATGTGGTTTTTGAGGGACATGTCCCAAGGTCAAAGCTCAGGGATCTTTACAGAGGTGCGGACATCTTTTGCCTTCCTTCCCTAGTAGAACCATTTGGAAAAGCTGTCATTGAGGCCATGGCGCGCGCTAAAATCTTCATCGGCTTGGTATTGAGGCGCGCTCTTCTTTTTTGAGAAGAGATCCGCTATTATAGGAATTTACAAGGTAAAGGAGCTTAATATGGCTAGAAACTATGCAATGATCGAACTGAATGATGAATCGGTGATCACAAGTATGGTTGAAAAGCCTAGAGGCCGAGCTCCAAACTGGTTGCGACCTGCTATCCTAACTCGACCAATGCCGGTTTGAAGCCCATCAAGTGATGATAAAAATGGCTCCTTAGGAGTGTAGGTTCAGGATCTATCTTTTTGTCTGATTGAGCGCGTTCATCGTCAAAAGTAAGCATCAAGGTTTCTGGTTGCTTAAATCCTCCATTCCTACGCTTCTTTCCTCAAGTGATCGAATCATCTTAGTCTCTATTTTCAGTTGTTAAGCTTTCCTGATCAGTTGTCAGGGATTTCGTTAAAGCAAAACGAAGCATAGACCGTTAGGAAACGATAAAGTATTTTAGGAACTCGCATTCCTAAGATCTAGTAACTGTTAGATTAATTATTGGGTGTCGGAACTGGATAAGAAACCAACAAATAGGAAGAAAGGGGCTAATACCCTAGTAGTTGCTTGCATCCCAGCCTACAATGAGGAAGAGAACATTGCTAAGGTAATAGTGGAGACCATGGAGTATGTGGACAAAATCGTAGTTTGCGACAATGGTTCTAGCGATCTCACAGCAAAGATAGCCGAGAAGCTTGGTGCATTGGTGGTTAAACACAAAAAGAACATGGGATATGGCGCTGCTTTAGCGACACTCTTTGAGAAAGCCAGGGACATAGGGGCTGACGTTGTGGTAACGATAGATGCTGATTATCAGCACGACCCTCGCGACATACCAAAGCTAATTGAGCCCATAATTAACAAGGAGGCGGATCTGGTTATAGGATCAAGGTTCCTTGAAGAGAGTAATTCCATCCCTTTGTACCGGAGATTTGGAATTAAAATAATAACGGCATTGACAAAAAGAGCCAGCTATCGAGGGATCACAGATGCCCAATCAGGGTTTAGAGCTTACAGCAAAAGGGCCATCCAAATGCTAACACCTGGAGAGTACGGGATGGGAGTTAGCACGGAAATTCTCATTCAAGCAAAGGAGCGCGGGTTTAGAATCAAAGAAGTGCCGATAAAGGTCAGTTACAGTAAGGCTTCGAAGCGGAATCCACTGTACCATGGTTTGATTGTGGTTACAAGCACAATAAAGCAGATATCAATTAGACATCCCCTTCTATCTTATGGAGTGCCTGGTTTCGTTGCTCTAGTTGTTGCTGCGGTCTTTTGGATCTGGACATTGAGGCTTTTTGCGGTTAGAGGTCGGGTGGTGACTAACGTGGCGTTGATAGCCATTGGCGCCACCATGGTCGGGTTAATTTTACTGACCACAGCAATGATCCTGTGGGTTCTCATAAGCCTTTTGAGAAGGTCCAAGAATGTGTAAGCAGCATTAATTTTCATTTTATATTTTTTGGCTAAGAACAAAACCGGATGGCTGTTATGGATAAGGAAGCACGTTGGCAAAGAAGTAACAAAGAACAGCCCAGCTCCATCAGACATCAAATAATTGGCCTTATAAGCCAAAAGAAATTAGAGCTAGTCTTGTTAGAAGTTTTTGGTCTTTTGCTATTCCTGATTACTAAAAGCTCTCCCTACCTTACCATTTTGCGGGTTGTTACCGGCCTTTTTTCGCTTCTGATCCTGCCAGGATATTTCTTGGTAAAGATTTCAAACCTTTTCTCTGACTTGATTGAAATTTGGTCACTTTCACCGCTCTTTGGAGCGATTTACCAGTTGTTTGTAGTCTATTTGATGTTCGTAGTCTCGACGGTGTTTAACGAAATAAATTTCTCAGTAGCCATATCTGCAGTTCCCCTGGTTCCAACCCTTCTTTATCTGGGAAAGTCTGGGATTGAGGTTCTTAATATCAAGAAAGGGTCAGAAGAAAGGGGATTGTCAAGCATCGCTTGGCTGGGAATGATGGTCGTCCTAGGTCTTATCCTCCGAATAAATTACCAAAGGGTTTCGGTAAATCCGCACACAGACACCTCTCTTTTTTGCGAAATGGCGAGAAATCTATTTGAAAAAGGGAAGTTCACGTCTAAGGTGATAATGATACAAAGGCCCGCTTATTTTAAGGGAGGGTTTAACCCCCATCCATTCGCCTACTTCTCTTATGCTATCTTCTTCGCAATTGGAGGCCCCTCTTATTTCTCCACAAAGCTAGCAACGATTTTTTATGGTATGATAGCAATTCTTTTGGCTTATCTCTTTGTTAGAAGGTTTTACGATGAGAGAGTTGCCTTAATCTCGCTCTTTTTGATGATCTTCCATCCGATAATCGTCTTCTTCACATCGATTCCCATAAACGGTTCTGAGATCATTGGCGTAGCTTTTCTTTTCTCAACAGTCTATCTCTTCTCCCTAGGGTTGGTTAAAGGTTGTAGTTCAAAATACATGCTTCTTGCTGGTCTCTCTGCTTTTGCTACCCTTGCATCTAGAGCAGAATACTTCTACGTCTTTGTCCTGTGTAGTCCTTTTTTGGTGTTCTCTCTGATAAGGATTAACGGAGAGCTGGATCTTCACAGATATGTTAAGGCTTCCCTCATATTATATTTGTCTCTCCTGCTTAGGTTCAGCGATTTTTTGGCGATACCAAGCAGCTTCATCCATTTACTCATTCCGATATCCGTCCTAGTCTTAAACATCTTGTTTTACCTTTTTTGGAAGGTAGAAGAGGTAATGGGTTTTACTGCATTTAATGCAATAATAGCTTTTCTAATGGTTCTATCGGTACCCAATGCCTACCTCCTGCTGAGATCTCCCCCAACGCCCCTCCATGGCATTATTGTCAAGAAAAAAGGGGCAGTCATGTTAGCTGCCTTTCTGGATATGCTTAGAAAGGCTTTGCTGCTATCTTTAGATTTCAAGGAATTCCCATCAAGGTTTGGAGCGCTCTGGCAGATTACTTTGAAAAAGTTGTCCATTCCAATTTTCATAGCCTCCATTCTTACCATGGCACTAGTTCGCAAGCTTAGCAACCTGTTTCTTTCGCTCTTTGTTTTTGCGTACTTAACCATTTTATCCCTATCCCGGCTCCCAATAGGAGGCGTGGACCATCACAGGTTCCTCTTAGCAATATTCTTCATCCTCATAACGTTCTCTGCCCAGACAATCCACATAATCTTAGATAGAATTCTGAAGTCTGTAAAAAAAGGTTTCTCCATTTATATCCGCATTTCGCTTAAATTAAGCTCGAGAAGTGTTGGTTTTTACTTTAGAAAGCTAAATTTACTCGCGCTAGGCGCCGTGCTAGCCATAGCCCTAATGTTTTCAATGTTTCTGTATCCACTTTACCTCTCTGAGGTCTATGTTGTGAGATCTACCGACATTAGGGCGATATATAGATATGATGATGCTATCGAGTGGGTGGTCAAAAACACGGCGCCCGACTCGGTATTGATGGCATACAAGCCCTATGAATGGGCATGGTACACCAACAGAACCAGTTTGATGCCCTTCCCCTTACACCTAAATCTATCCCAACTGTGTTACCTAATAAGGCTCTTCAAGGTAAACTATCTGATAATCGACGAGACTTTCTACTGTTCCTATTCGAACAAAGAGGTGAGGTCGCTGTACTTGCTTAGCCCTCAGGAGGGTTTTGTGAAAGTTTTTAGCTCCTCAACCAAGCCAAGTGTCGTAATATACAATGTGACTTCGATTTGGAGCGATAACCCTTGATCCTCGCCAGTCTATGGTGATAGGGTTTGAGGGATTTCCACCTATCCTCACCACATTATATCCAAGTTCCTTAATCTGGCTCTCAATTTCTCCCGGAAATAGGAACTCTCCACCTAAAATGAGAACTCTGGAAATCTGGGGATTTCCAAGCAGGTCTTTAAACCCATCCTGTGATAGTCTTGTGTTTGAGCTTAAATTAACAACCTTTATCCCATACACCCGAACGAACTCTGAGCTTGGAGTGTTCGTGATCCAAGGAACTCTTACTGCGAGTCTTTGAGAGATAGATATGACCTTATACAGCGTGTCTTGAGAAGTTGTAGGTAGAACAACGATCGTGTTCCTTGGAGAATTCCTTATGATGTAGAAAGGAGCTTATGGTCGAAAAAGAGGAGGTCTAGACCATGTTAAGATTAGAAGCATTTGATCTTAAAAAGAAGAGACTTGCTCTATTTACTTTGGCAATATTAACGCTCTCATTCTCTTCAGTAGAAGGTTTGAAAGCAGTATACAAGATCTCAATGCCACCTTCACTCAATAAGAGTTATGTACCAGTTATTCTACATTATGATTCCTACTTCTACAGCAGCCCTGTGAAAATGCTCGAGAAGACACTTCAGTTCCTCATTTCGATGAACTTTCCAGTTGAAAAACTCTCAATAACGGTTTGGAGGGATGTCCTTGAGAAAGACAACTTGTTCTACGATTTGAAGAGCAGGCTTGAGAAGTATGGGTTTAGCTGGGACAGTTATCATGTAGGCCTTTTCCTGCCTCCTGAAGATGCAAACGATAGATACATCTTAGAGCTTGCGATGGAGGACTACAAAGGTAGATTCGGTAATTATCCTTTCTTTGTTGCTGGCTTCGCAGCCAGTAACGATACATACCTCTGGTTAGAGAAATATGGCGTTAGAATATCCTTTTTCAACCTATGGGAGGATGGACAGGACTATAGCTTTAGGGGACATCCTTGTCCTGATAGGATTAAAGGAGCGAATTGGGAAGGAATTGGGAAGGTTCTCCCTTTCAACCATACAAACCGAGCCTAAGATCATCTAACATCCCTGGGCTACATTTAAGAGAAGAAGCGCGCGCATGTGGATATTCAGGAATCCTTCAAACGCCTACCTAAAGGCGAATTTCGCTGGATGGGGGAGCATCCATCCCGGCGATCTTCTCATATCCCTTTCCCCTAATGGCTCCATTAAAACATCATCCGTGGAAGAGGCAATATCCAGACTTAATTCAATCTTGGATCTTGTAGAACTAAACGCCTATTACAATAGGTTCCTTGTTTTGAGTTATGTAACGGAGCTTTACTCCTTGCAGAAATTTTCGGATAGGTTTGAGGTTTGGAAGAGAAGTGTGTTAGAGTTAAAAAAAGGCTACGTTTTCGTCAATCTCCGCAATCTCAGGACGATTTTGGACTCTCAAGCAGGTGTCCCTAGCACTCCAGCTTACTTTTGGGTTGATAACTCCACCAATTCCGACTTCATAAGGAGAGGAGAGGAACTTCCCTTTACAATGGTAGTTAGCCCTTACGGTAGGTTCATATTCTGTAGGAGGGATCCTGAAGCCGATCCTTATACTCCCCACCTGTCAGTTGTCAGCTAAAGCCTTTAACAGGACTTTTCAGAGCGTAAGAGAAGCTGTAGGAGGAGGACTAATGAAGTTAAATGTAATGGTTAATGGAACTCCCATATTCATGAGATGGAAGGGAGATATAAGCGAAGTTAGGGTAATTCCGAAGAAGGAGATAATCATTGAGTTCAACTACACAAAAGGAGAGGTTTCCTTTTTGAGGTTTATCAGAAGGATACACCTCACTCCTCTGGGAGTTTACGTGCAGGACTCGTCGAATTTACATCAAAGGTTTACGTAGATCTAAACTTTCTACAATACCTGACCCTAGGTTCCAACTTCCCTGGACCTCCTTCAGACGACGGGATCCTAGTCCTTGACGACAAGGGTACCAAATATATTTTTCAGGCGAAAATGAGGGAGTTGTTCGAATCCCCTTGGATGGAGAGATCATTCTATTCAGAGCATGTGATGGCTACTCCTTAGCATTGAGAACGTTGAGCAAACCTGAAAGAACCTTCGTTTATGATGAGAAAATGGAAAGTAAGTGGGAGACCATCTCCTTTTACTTTGAACCTGGGACACTCCGATCTGGAGATAGGATTAACTTTTCTTACATGATAGTTCCAGCCAGCTCAATAGGGGAAGCTTTATTGATCTCTAAGCGAATTTTGAGCATTATTCCAACTTCAAACCCCTGAAACTTTGAAGGCGAACAAGGCAAGACAAGGGCTAAGATGAGGAAATATATCGACTTTCCCTTACTCAATTTTCATGTATGGAGAACCAGAAAGATGATTAAGTCCACGATCGGGGAGTTAAAAAGGGATTTGGGTTTCATCATCTATGACATTTTGAATGTTTTAATCACAATGGAGGAATGTTTTAATCGGTCATATACATTCCTATGTTCCTCGTTTTAGCTGTATTCATCCCAAAGGCAAGATAACCCAAAAAGGGTTCGTATAAAGGGTTGTGCAACGTTTCGCAATCGTTTCAAAGAAAACCTTTAATTATCTGCCCAATATCCTCCTTTGTGCCTTGACCCCCAATCAAGGGGGTCAAACCCCAATCAAGGGGGTCAAAGGCCCATAAAACCCATAAAAAGAGGTGTAAAGAAGAAATGAATAAGAAAGTCGTTTTAACGGCTTTATTCCTGATAGCACTAGTAGGAATGCCTGCAATGGTACCAACATCCGCCCAACCATGGACCGATCCTGCCGAGTGGTACATGACCATCGAAGGGCTTCTTGACGCGGACTATTATACCCTTTATCCATTCGAAATTGATGAAAGTTTGACGATAGGCTTCTCCAAATTTGGTGAGATGATCAACTCTATAGACAACGTAGGCCTAGAGTACCGGTCTGTCGATCCATTTGCTCCTCCAGCAGGTTCACTCGTAAGAAGCGTTCCAAAGACGATATGGCTGCAAGGCTGGCTAATTAACGTAACCTATACTCACGTAACGAAAGGACAAAGGAATGTTTGGGCCTGTGCATTGCACGCTGACACCGTTGCTTACGGAGGTCCGTGGTTAAGAGTCGACTTTCCGGGCGACTGGAGCCCTATCTACGGTTACGAGACCCCAGACGACCCAGGATACATACAGGATGAAGTTCCATACAGGGCAACAGACCTACACAACGGAGGAAGGAAGACTAACGGAACTGCTTACACTTACCCAATAAAGATAATATATGAAGGGCCGAGGAAGATTGTAATAGAGCTCAGGACAGACATATACGACCACTTCGTGTATGAGAACGGGGACACGAGCGGGGACATACCTCTCGTTGCGGTTGTCTTCACCATAATATTCAACAAGGTGAAGAAGCAGGTCAACATAATAAAGGACGTGAAGAGCCTGATGCCAGACAAGGTAATGGTAGGAAAGATGAACGTCCAGTTCAGCAACAGGGGAGAGATCGACTTAGGAAACGAGGGAGTAGGGTACAAGAGCTACGTGCACTTCTACACACAGGGTAACTCTTCTGAGACAGTGGAAGTGGGTGTGGCAGCTCCATTTGACACCAAGATAGAAGGGCTTCGTACCGTGTACGGTGAATCATGGGCGCTAGTTCTCACTAATCCTGGACTTGAGTTCCCACCTCCGGAGGGACCTGGTCCAGAGAAGACAGGGGCTCCAACTTCTACAGATGAAAGCTCAACTGGTCACTTCCCGCAGCCAGACGGCGAGGCAACATTCGACCTGATCCAGGCAATAAACCCGGACGTGCCTCCGCGGGGAGTAGTATGGTTTGGCGCCTTCTGGCCCTCGCTGTCCGACTGGACAGTTGACGGGTGGCCGATGTGGTGGCGCTCAATGGACGCAAAGGACCCGCACAAGATAGACCTTGTTGACACAGACACGGGAGAGAGCCTAGAACCTGAGATACCGTTCTACATTGCCGAGTGGGACTTCGAGCTTGATGACGTTACTGGCACTGACGTGCAGTTCAGGGGCGTTGCGATGTACGGCGTGATTGACCGGCACGACGCAGATGATTTGAACTTGGGCAGAGGTGACGTCATAGATTCGGAAGTCCTCTACTTCTGCAACGAGGAGTTCAACCCGTGGGACTTAGAAAAGGCTACGGATCCTCATGACAAAGATACAGCTAGGTATGTAGAATTCTTCGATATAACAGAGGTTGACGCAGATGGTAATGTGACGCTCTACTATACACCAGTGCATGACCCAGTTGACTGGGATGCTTACAGCGTTTTCGCGGAGAGGCTTCTGCTGCTATGCCCATATGGATACTATCTTCTCAAACCAGTTATAGACTACAACATCACATATGCTACAGGAGAGATTCACCTAGCAGACTGGGTCACTTATGAAATGTTATATTACGACTGCGTACTCAAGGTCCTGTATTCTGTTGATTACAAGTCAAGATACGAATGGATAGTGGTAGGAAGGGACGCAAAGACCACCGACGTGCTTGGAGCTGCTTATGTTGCTGCTGCCCTCAAGAACAAGGGATTCGAGACATGGATGATGGGCCTAGACATGATGGACGACCCGCGCTACTGGCGCGACAAGGTGCCTTGGGTGATGGCCCCGTTATCAGGAGTTCCAGTAGGCTACGACGACAGGGATGTGTACTACGACTGGGAGGGAGAGCAGGGACCGAGGCCTGCCCTCAAGGACCACTGGTGCAACCCAGAATTTACCATACTTCCGATTGCCAGCTCAAACCTCATAGCAGTTGGAGGACCAAGGGCCAACCTGCTCACTGAGTACGTGAACGAGTTCTTGCCAGTAGTGTATGATGGAGAGAAGCTAATATCCTTGAGCTGCTGGAGCAAGAACGCCTATGCTCATCCAGCATATGGCGGAGATCACTACGCAGTGATAGGAGTGTACAAGGACTTGAACGGAAGCGTAATACTTACGATCTGGGGAATGACAGGAGAGGACACCTACTGGGCAGCTGCATGGTTTGATCTGGATCGGATCATCCACGCCTTACAGGACATCAAACCAGGAGTTGTAGCCATAGTCCTTTACATAGATTACACCCACTACGACATACTCCACGAGCCGGACATCTGCGTGCTCGAGTTCCTCGGAACCAAGAGTGAGACCTGGTATCCAGAGCTGGGCTGCCCGGACGGCCCGGACAAGCAGGTCCCGCCTCACCCTGACCCGTGAGGCGCCTCCCCTTTCCTTTTTTCTTTTTAAACCTAGGTCTCTTTTGGAAGGAAGACAACCCTCGCTTCCCGACTTCCATCTAAGTTATTCTTTCCCTTCTCCTCGCTCTCACTAGAAGGAGGGTCGCTGCACCTAATTCTGCGACGAGAGCTTCCAGTAGAAGAACGGGCTTCCACTTCAGGACCGGTGGTTCCCTCCTGAATCTCCCTTCAAACTCGAGGCACTCGGAGATGCTGTAAACATCGGAAATCAATATCTTCACGTTAACCTTTCCTTCAAGCTCTAAGTTCTGCCCCTGGGCCCTAAACTTGGGGTACAGGGGATAATAAGTCCAACAGCCCTCGATGAAGGCCCTTCCTGCAACCTCGAGCCTTGGTCGAAAGGATAGGAATTGCACCTTGCCGAAGATCCTCGCTTCCACATGATCTCCGCTCAATTTCAGCTCATCTTCTCTCCCATCAACTCTCGAGGAAATCTTGACAGAAGCTGACCTCGCCTCTATCATCGGGTTCTCAACCTCGACAAGAGCGTAAAAGCCAGCTCCTCCAAGAACCCTTACCCTCTTCCCCCGAACTATGACCGCGCTTCCCCTCACGACCATGGATTCTAGCCCCTTAACCCGAACCTCCCTACCATCCACCAAGACCTCCAAGCCAGCGCTCTGGTTGAGCAGGGATATGAAGCGCGAGTAGAGGCTTGCATTGCCCTCGGCCGACAGGCTCTTGAACAGCAGGAGATCTCCATCGAGGCTCCGCACATCTCGAGCTTTTCGAAGGGGAACAGCTCCCTTGAGGCTTTCGATCGCCGCCAAGGAAAGGTTGAGGGCCTTTTTCATGGGGAGCTGAGAGAAAAGCGGAACTAGGTTCAGGTAGATGATGGTTCCTTCACCCACCCTGGCCTTGGAGATGAGGGGAGCAGAACCCTCCCCAACGTAGCTCGCCAAAACCTCAACTCCCTTCTTGGCAACTATGCATTGAGGCTCGATTGTCCCGTCCAGTCCAAGCTCCTGGCTCATTATCATGAGCTTCGACGCCCTGATGGGCAGGTTTGCCCTTAGCAGGAGCCTGCATTGAGACAGCCCGAAGTCCTCCGAATCCAAGCCATCTTCTGGGGGCACCTTAACCATGACCTCGATCAAAAGCCCCTCCCCTTCCACCCAAGTTGCAATGCTCCCCGCTCCTTCGGGAAAGAAGAGGTCGGAGGAAGATCCGTCCATGAGGGGGATTCGTTCAATGATCTGATGGGTAGGCGCGGCTTTCAGAACCTTTCCTAAGTCCAAGGACAGGATGCTTTGAAAGGATGACCTCGTGCTGTTGAAGGCCAGCATCTCGATGGCGCCCTTGGAGAGGTTAAGTAGCTTCACAGGCAACCTTACCCTCAACTTCAAGTAAGATCCTCTCTCCAATGAGATCCTGTCGAGGAACCAAGTTCCGGATACGTTCACGTTTTGGGGGGACAGTTTGAGCAGCATCTTCCTCACCTCCTTGAGGGAAGGCTCTCCGACGGATCCCTTCCATATCCTGACTCCAGAGACCTCGTAAAGTCCCTCTGGCAGGTTGAGGGGCAATAAAACCTTCCTCCATCCGTTCCAGCTGTCCTCAAACTGGTAATATATGAAGTTCTTCCTCCCTGGGGAGAGTAGGATGAACAAGTACCTCTTTCCGTCCCCCTTGCCGTACCAGTAAAACGTCAGGAACTCGTAACCTGACCAGTCCTGTGGGGCGTCAAACACGTGGCTTATCTGCCACTGGGCGAAGTCCCCCTCCCTTCCTTTAACCTCTATCCTAAGGGAATTGGCGCCTGAGACCCTTCTCGGATCATCTGAGAGCACCGGAATGCTCAAATTGCCAGTTCCGATCCCAGAGGCAACCCAAAACCTCGTTTGGTTATCATCAACCAAAATCAACCCTTCGCTCTCGTCGTTATCCAATATCAGCTCTATCGAGTTCCCCCTAAATTGAGGCGTTAGCTCACGGGCTTCCTTAGGGTAGTTTTCAGCTAGGTGAATGAAACCCCCTTCGCTCTTGAGGGAGATGTTTGCCCACTCAAAAAATAAATCTGAGAGGTTGCTGTAACCCTGAACTCCAAAGACCAGTGCAAACTTGCCCTTTCTAACCAAATCCAGGGTTTTCTCGACTAACTCTGGGTCTCTCTCGTCTCCAAGCAGTATAACATCAATCTCGTTGACATCTAGGTCCGAAGGCACTCTCGTCGTGTAGTTACACGAGAGCATGGACAAGATTGTGCAGATGGTACTCACGTACATGTCGCCAGATCCGGAGCTCTTTAACAGGACAGCCGCCCTGCTGTGGGCCGAGGGAGGGGTTCCATCGAAGAGGGGAAGGACCGCCAAGCTCTCGGTCCTAATGATGGTTGGCAGCGACTCCAGCAGGTAGGAAGACATGTAGCCCCCGCTGTAATTCCTTTCCAGCAAGAAGAAGTCTGCTTGCCCCAGGTAAATGTGAGGATCGTCCGCCATCAGCAGGAGGCGTAGAGGTAAGTGAGGCAACTTTGCCTCCCAGAGATAAGGCCAAGGAACGGGTCCCTCGTGCCTGGTGATGTAGGCAAAAGGTTTGGCCTCGGATCGAGGTTCAAATGGGAAGCTGAGATCTCCGAGAGGCCTCTGAGCGTGGTCAAGCGAGTACAAGCTTTTGTAGGTTACGGGGTAGAGGGTGAGGTTCGGGTTCTCCTCGTACATAGACCTGATTTTGGCGAGCGCATGAATTTCCTCGGGGCCTAGCTTGTCCGATGCCTCGTTGTAATATCTTACCATGCAGATGTTGGATCCTATTCCGAAGGAGAAAAGCAGGAATAGGAACAGGAGCAAAAACCCTCTACCAGCGCTAGACCTCAGCCTTTCATGGAGCCTTACCAAGGGTTCCGAGGCCAGAATGCACGCGAAAGCAAAGGCCAGAGGGATCACCCTCCTCTCAGCGTATCCGACCCAAGCGTACTCGGCTCTCAGAATCGAAAGAGCCTTGCCGAAAAGCAGAGCAAGGGCTAAGGTGACATAGGGCAAAGATTTGCAGGTGAAGCCACCCTTAACCAGAAGAAAGCCTGGAATCCCGAAAAATATGGGATAGTAGAAAAGGGGGACATATTGGGATTCGAGCAGTCCCTCCCCCCAATGCTCGTTGGCCAGCAGGATCCAAGTCATGAAACCCCACAGATACGCGAATAAGGCCCATCTACTCAGGCTTCTGATCCTTCCCGAGCTTATCTCCTTTTTCCTGTTTCTACGGAGGAAGTTGGCTGTCAGCATGACGAGAACCATTAGAAGAGTTGCCAGCAATGTGTCCCTCCTTGTTTCGAGCTTAAACTGGAGATTAAGCGCTGCATACAGCAGGAAACCCGCCGTAACTCCCGTCACGGTGCCCTTCAAAGCCATCCTCCTGGAGATGCCTTGCTCTTCCCCAGCGTCCATCAGCTGAGATAGGGCCAAAGAGAGAGCGAAGATCATGAGCTCTGGCAGGTGAATGAAGTAAAGGGATCCTGCCATCAAGGGCAGGACGTACTTAGCTTCAAATTCGTTGCTGCCCTGCGCCATGTGAACCAAGAGGAAGAAGAAGGTGTAGGCCACCGTTATCGGCCTGAACCACAGGAAGATCCAGGAGGAGTTGCCGAAGGACGTATCGTAGTAGGTAGCAAGGTTACACTCCCTCATGACCTCCGGAGTTACTCTCACGATCGCCCTCTTAACCAGGTATGCCCATCCGAGGCCGGAGAAGGTGGACCACATCAGGGTTGAAACGTTGGCGAGCTCGGCTTTCTTGGTCAGGGTTCTTGCCATTAGAAAGAAGGAGAGGACTACCATCAGCAGCCCTGAAGCCGTCAAAGCGGTTTGGATCGCTGCATACGAGGCCTTGGACAACCGCATAGTAGCCATCTCATAGAGGTGGAAGAACAGCTGATCCAGCTGTGGATAAAGGTTCTTTGCCCTTTCAAGGGTTATGCTGAGCATATAGTGCCTTGAGATGTCCACGTTTCGCAGGTAGACGATGCCCGGGTAAGTTAGCGAGATTATCGAGAGGGGGAAGGATATCGAAAACAGGAGCGATAGCAAATCAGAAGCCCTCACCCTGATCCGCCCGATCGTTTTGAGACGTCTTAGCTTGAAACCCAAAAAGAAAAGGGATATTAGGAGGTATAACGAGGCCAGAACCTTGAAACGAGGGGGTTCTTTGAATGGGAGGAGGGAGAAGGAAAGCAGGGCAGTCAGGACGAAGCTCAGGGCGTAGGAGAGAACTATCCTCTCCATCGTTCCCGTTCGAACCATTAATGAGTCCAGCAAGAAATGACCGGGCAGGAAGGAAGCACAGATGATAGCTGGAACTACGAGCAGATCAGAACGGAGCGCATCGAAGCTTGCCAGAAGGATCAATGAGGAGCTGAGCAGGTAGATTAAGCCAGGAGTTAACGACAGTTCAGCTGAGATCTCAAACTTCGCCTCAAACCCTCTCCTCTCGAGCAAAAAGTGGAGAACTAGCGCCCCAAAAGCCCCGAATCCGATCAACAGGGCCCCGTAACTTCCACAAACCAATATCTCCAGCAGCAATAAGGAGAGCCCTGCCGTGAGGAAAATCAGCTTTGGGATTTTCGCGGAGGTTGCAACGTTCTTTGTCACCATGCCTGATCTCAGACGTTTGCCTCCTAAAAAGTTTGAGGAATTAGCCATCAAAAGAGGAGTTTAAAGAGAGCCTTGAAAGCCCTACGATGCTGGGATTTTGACTCTATCTGGAAGCTGAACCCTTCAGTCGATTGAGAGCTTAGTTTCATCGCGCTAACTGAGTTTCTCCAGGATATCTCGCCAAGATTTGAGGGCTCTTTCCGCGCTAAGGTTTTCCCTGACCCAATTGTAAGCCCTTTCGCTCACTTCCTCCAACAGATCAGGCCTGCTCAAAAGCTCAACCACCCTTTCAGCTATGTGCTCTGGATCGTTCGATCTCAATATGAAGCCAGTTTCCCCGTCCCTGATCACATCTGGAATCCCTCCGACCGCAGTTGCAAGGGCGGGGGTGCCGCAAGACATGGCCTCCAACATCGCCAGAGGAAGGCCCTCGCTATATGAGGGCAGAACTAGGAGTTTAAGCGAGTTGTAGTGGTGGGGCATTCTCTCGTGGGGAACCTTGCCAAGGATCTTGACCGTGCCTGAAATTCCCATCGCCTCTATCTTTTCCTCAATTGTCGCTCTGAGGGGCCCGTCTCCGATGATTAAGATCCTCAGATCTGGGAAGCTCTTTAAAATGAGGGGCATTGCCTCCACGAAGTTCAACACCCCCTTTATCCTCTCCAGCCTGCCCACGAACCCTATCATCAATTCCCTCTCCCTATGCCTCTTGGTTATGTCGAAGTTGGGGCCCTGCGAGATGTATGGGAACACTGATGCAAGGCTCACCTTCCCCCTATGCCTAGCCAGTTCAGCCGAATCAACCAAAGAAGGGGTTACCACGACTATTCGGTGCGCAAGTTCGTTGCAAATCATGGTTATGAGCAGGTTAGAGCCATATATTAAGCTGCTAAGCAAAGAGCGGCTCTCCTTCTCTCTATGGAAGCTTGCTTGGAAGGGAGACCCCCCTACGAGAAGGACAAGCTTTCTACCGCTTAAACGAGTCATTAAGCTTGCAATAACGTGGTACTCTTGCAGAATGAAGATTGCACTCACTCTATGAAGGATCTTAAGCAGCTTCAAGGAGAGCAGGGCCTCATCAATTAGATAAGCCATGAGCTTGAGGGGCTTGGGCACCATCCCGGCCAAGAATCCTGAACTCAAAACCTCCACGTTCTCCTCCCTTAGCAGGGCCTTGAGAATCTTTATCACGTTCTGAGAGGCTGGATGACGCTTTGCGAGCGATGAGATGACGCACACCCTAACTTCAGCCATCAAAATTCACCCGCTTCGCTTTAACGCTGAGCCATTAGACTTCGTGGAGTTCCTAAGCATCTAACCAGTTGCTATAACATCAGCTGCCGCTAACTTCATTTAGCTCTCTCTTTATTTTTAAAGAGGTTTCTTCCATCAGTTTTTTCATCCTCCGATGGTTCAAGATGGCAAGCCGCTTCTCCCTGTCGTAATTTGAAAGCACCCTTTCGATGGTCTGGGCTAGGGCTTCCGCCTCGCCCTTAGACACGTTTATGTTGAACCCATATCTCCTCAGGTCCGCGGAGTAAGCGCTTTCAACTAAAACGACTGGAAGCTTGCAGTAGATCGCCTCCAAAACTGAAACCGGCAGGCCCTCCCTCCTAGACACGTGAACATAAATCTTTGACTTCTGCAACTCCAAGTAAACCTGATTGTGGGGGATCTTGCCCAAAAACCTTACATCGAGACCTTTCGCCCTGCTTGCAGACTCGAGGAACTTCCGCATGGGGCCATCTCCTATTATGAGGAGCTTGACGGGATTCTTCAGGAGCGAACAGGCCTCTATTAGTAAGCATTGGTTCTTATCCTTACTCAGGGAGCCTATTGTGATTAGATCATACTCCTTTGGCCCTTCATACGGCGAAAAGTCCTCAACGTAAAGCAAGGATGGGACGACCGTAGTAGGGGTTCTGCTAACCCTTGTCACGGACCTCTGGATTAGGGTGCTCGCGCACAATATTAAATCGCTGCGCGCTAGGATCCAGCGAATTATGGGATGGGAAACTGTCCGATCCTTCGCTCCGAGCACATCGCTTCCTATCGCGAATAGCACTACCTTGACCCCAAAAAGGCGTTTGATGATCAAGGCAGGAATCCCGTCCAAGCTGACGTACTGAACAACGATGGCAGAGTAGCGCCTTCGCTTGAAGAGCCGAACGAGTTCTATGAATTCCCTCAGGAGGACGTACAAGAAGTTGAGAAGGTTGAGCTTGAAGGTTAGCTCCCTTCCCACCCAGGAGACGTTAAAGTGTTTAGAAAGAAGTTTATAAAGGAATTGGCCGTGAAGAGCCAGCCTGCTCATTAGTACGATGTTCTTCGAGCGCATCATCAAACCTTACCCTCACTAAAAGCCCTTCTGCCTAGGATGAGCCCCTTTAGGAAGCCGATGCCGATCAAGTTGTGCATGAGCCAGAACATGGCGGGCAGGATGAGCGCCAGCTTGCCTACTTTTTTGTAAAGCCATAAAGACATCAGAAAGTTAACAGCCCAATATACCAGCAACGGGATCAGGAGCGCGATGTCAAGGCCCCTCACTAGGATCGCTGGTATCAACGCCTGGTAGGATACGAACAGGGATGGGACGAACCATGCGGGATGAAAGTAGCCCTTTCTGACGCATAATCCCCTTGCGGCTCCGTTGTCGAGGGTCTGAGACACGAACTTGGAGAAGGAGTTCCTTGTGTAGTAATAAGACAAGATTTCCGGGTTGTAATACAGCTTGAACCCCTTCTTCACAAGCCTCAGGCTCAGCTCCAGGTCGTTGCCTTTTATCATGTCCTCATCGAAGTGCCCAACTTCCTCAACTATGGCCTTATCGTATAGTGCATATGGAACCGTTTTCGCGAAGTGCGGATTTGTCGAGCGCCAAAAACTGCTCCCGCCTGAGAATGGGGAGAGCATCATGGAGGCTACGATCTTGGAGATTAGTCCTCCGTGGATCGCCTCGACCCTCCCGCCAACAGCTACAACCCTTGGGTTCTTCTCTCTCGCTTTGAGAAGGGTCTCAACCTCCTTTTCTATGAAATCTTTCTCCACGAAGGAATGTCCGCTGAGTATGATGAAGTAGTCGCCTCTGGACTCGCGTATGCCCAAGTTGAAGGCATGCACGTGCTTTATCTTCTCGTTCTTGAGTACCCTAAGGTTCATCCTCCCTTTAAAACTTCTGACGACCTCTAATGTTCGATCCTTTGACATGCCGTCTATTACGAGGACTTCAAATCTTTCATTAGGATAAGTCTGTCTGGTTAACGACTCTAGGCACCTTCTAATGTATCTTTCTTCGTTTCGAGTGGGGATTATAATTGATATGAATGGTAGCGAAGGGGCGGAGGCATTTTGCTTTGCCGAAACCTTACCTTTGTTTTCAGGGGACAATAAGCATCCCTTTCTCAATGGATGTGATGTCTCCTCTTTAAAAGCTTTGATAAAGCTAGTAAGCACGTTTTTGATGAGCTAGTAGCAAATGAGACGTTTAGCATCCATTAAAGATGTAAAAGAAAGGGAGTGGCAGCTCAAGTTACAAGCATGATGAAGCCATCAAACCGGATTTGTTAGAAATAGAAGGGCGGAGTGTTGGATTGCGAACAGTTATTAAGTACGTGATTGCTGGAATAGTGAGTCGGAAAGTGCTCCAAATGAAAGCGCGTAACCTCTTGACCCACCTAGCTCCCATAGTAGTCTCGATACCAATTTTAATTGCACTAAACTATCAGCTATTCGAATCCCCTTTTCTATACGCGGTTATACTATTTGAAGCAGGTTTAACATACTCTTTTTACCTGTTGTTCTATCACAAATATCTGGTGTCGTTAAGGCTCCAGATAGGGCTAGTGAACGTCTTCAAGCTTAGGACTTTGGACATTGCTGTCATCTTGTTGTGTGCCTTCCTTTTTTTCGTAAACTTGTTTGGCCTTCACTTCCTCAACAACGTGATAATCTCCACTTTTATCGTCTGTTTTGCCCTTGGGTATGCAGTACTGCGTTATCTTAACTTTCGACCCCTCGTTAGCAATGTTGAATGGATCTTACTTTCCTTTTTCGTTAGCATACCAGTGAATTGTCTCCTCTTCACTATTTCCCTTTTCTTCCCTGCAGAAAGAAGGACTAGCATCCTCTCTTTTATCTACCTTATTTACGTCCTAGCAGTCATCACTTACGCCAAGAAGGATCTCTCTGGGGAAAAAGCTGGCAACATCGTCCTTAGATTTGATTTAGGGGAGGCAACATGTCTCATCTTGGGAGCAGGGTTCGTTCTCCTGTCTCTTGCTTATACCTACCCAGAGATGGCTCTCTTGCCTGGGTTAGACATTGTAAGACACTATTCTTCAGCCCTCCTCATCAACACAAACCCTGAGGAGTACTCTTCCCCTTATCCCTGGTTTCACTTTCAATTGGCAACAGTACAGCTCCTTTCGAGCCAAGATATAGCGGTATTCCAAACAGTAATGGCTCTTTTTGGGATGCTATTAGTTCTTGCCATATATCTATTAGCTAAAACTTACCTTTACGGGTTGGATAGGAGGATACCTGCTCTCTCAACGGTTCTTTGGACAACTTTCTCCGGATTCGGCTGGCTATCGATGTTCTTACTGAAAGATGACATGTGGTCACATGATCGGCTCATCTACTTGAGCAGAGTCTTTCGAGAGTCGTTCTGGGATGTGGGATATGGGCAAGGACCTTGGTTGTGGTTGTGGTTTAGACCGTTTGCTGTTGGTATGATAGGGGTAACACTTCTTCTTTATCTCCTGAAGCGGAAAGACCTTAGTTCGAATGTCTTTCTGACTGTTGCCTTCTTAGTATCGCTCGGAAGTTGTTTAGTCCATTTTCCTGAGTTTGCCTTCTTTGTCGTACTATTTTCGGTAATCAGCTTATTTCGCATCGAGGAATTGCGTCTTAAAGACATGAACATCTCCTTGATTGGTTCTATTGCTGCTGCCCTCGGTTTATTGGGTATTTATGACTTGCTGGGCATTAAAATTGGTATTCCGCTAACTTTCTTACTCTTGCTCTTTGCATTTCCTGCAATTGCTTTGATAGGCAGGTCTAAACTGCTTCAGATAAAAAGAAGGGTTGGACTAAACTTAAAATGGATCTCTCCAGTTATAGCATGTGTTTTGATAGCTTGGACAGCTTTCATTGCTTATTGGGCGTTGAATGTTGAAAAGTTCTCTGCAGTTGCATCTAACTATGCTCTGCAAGTCCCCTGGATGTTCTATCCCGTCTTACTGGGAATTAATGGGTTTCTAGCCCTTATTCAGGTGCTCATCTCGTTTAGGGATCGCCATTACATGAGTTTTGTTGCTTTGTTCGTCATTATGTTTGTTGTTAGCGTGTTTTTTGGAAAAGCGATATCTCTTTTTCATATTTACCAAATATCCCTAGAATATTGGGAAAGGCGTGTGATAGGGCTTGTCTTCCTAGCTTCTTCTATAATATCGGCACCAGCCCTTATCCACATATTTAACTCTTGTCCTAAGGCGTTATCGTCCTTATTCTTATCATTAATGGTTTTTAGCGGCGTAACCTCAACTGTCCTAAGCGTAGAGCTTCAACACCTTTCTACGTCTAGAAGCGCTCTCACACAAAGCGAATTGCTTGATCTAAGTTTCCTAGAAAAGGCGGGCTACGGTCATTATCTGCTCCCGACCTCTCTAAGATCCTTTTACGTATCTGAATACGTTCCCTTTAAATGGAGGATTAAGTGGTTTAGATACCAAATCTTAGAGGCTCAGTCAGGGGAATTTGTGTTAAATGCACTGTTTTCAACGGGATATCCAGCTATTGTTTACACCGGGGAGAGGGGAGAATCTGTGCTAAGAGAGAATTATTCTAAGAGCTACATCTTACTTCACTTTCTCAACTCAGTTCCCGCCTTAGACAGGAATGGATCTCACCTGTTCAGGTTGCCTCCTCAAGCACCTCCAGCTGAAAGAAGCGGGGTGGTTCTTGTCCTCCCAGATGACATCTCGGTTGATTCGGTCCTTTGGTATGGCCTCGACTTTCTATCGACTGCTGGCTACAATTATACTACTGCTCTTCTTTCTGACCTCAAGATGCTTGGAAATGCGGAGGTCTTGATCGTCCCAAGCTTTAGCATTTACTCTAGACTTTTGGAGTTTGGAAGGACGATTCAGCTTCCTAAGAGAGTTATCCTCTTAAACCTAGTTAATGCGTCATGCTCACAGGCTGCGAATTCTGAGGAAAATATAAGCGCCAAATTAACAGTTTTGGACCTATATCCACACATCAGAGATTTGAAAAGGGGACAAAAGGAGTTGTACTATAGATTTGGGGAGATAATCAGGGAAAAACTAGATCTTTCAGGCAATTACATGTTTGAAGAGAAACCCATTAATTCTGGAGAAACTGCGGCTTTTAAACGGGCTAAAGTCAGAGGAAAAGTGATCATGACTTTTGAAACTATCCTGATAAAGCCCCTTGTAAATGAGCTGTTGGCCAATGAAGAGAAGCTAATCCTTCCCAAAAATACTTCGCTCATCACGGCCTTAGATTATGATAAAGCACTCTTGAGGGCTGATTACGCAGAGATTATTCCAGGGAAGGGATTCTACCTCAAAATATTGCTTAAGAATGCCACTATTTCGTTCAGCGGAGGTTCTGCTGATCTCTTAACCTTCTCAAACTGCACCCCTATGCTTCTTCTAGAAAACGTCGAGACGGTAAATATGGAGAAAATGGAAGCTCTAGTGAGAGGATTAGTAGTTGAGGGGAACGGAGAAATAGAATTTGAGGATTTCTACGCATATGGTTCGCTGTATAGAGAGATTAGGGTCTTAGGTGAAGAATGGGGATTAAGAGGAAATTTTACGTTTGTTGGCTTTTTGGGAGATCAATACAGCATTATAAGGGATTTCAGGTACAATGGCGTTGAACTGCTCTCTAGCCCTCAAGAGCAAGCGGAACTCGTAGACAGGCGTGCACTGCGCATTTTATTGATTGTGATCATTGTCATGTTTTTGATCCTAATATTTGTTAGAGCAAAGGAAGGGACCTCCGATGAGGAAAACAGTATTAATAGGGCTTGATGGCTGCTGTTTTGACATTTTAAACCGCCTTATGGCTGAAGGAAAGCTGCCAACATTATCAGAGATAATCTTAGAAGGTTCTCGAGGAGTCCTTAGATCTACAATCCCTCCAAACTCCCTACCAGCTTGGACAAGCATCTTCACCGGCGTTAATCCTGGAAAGCACGGGATAATTGATTCAATACTCCGTATTAACGGAGAGATCAGGGTTGCTACTTCTAGAGACAGGGTTGTGCCGCTGTTATGGAAAATCTTGGACGTATACGGTGTGAAACAGGTTGTCGTCAACGAACCAGTCACGTATCCACCAGAACCGATAAATGGAGTTTTGCTTACGGGTTTTTCAACTCCCCCATCGGCTCAAAACTACATTTACCCATCCGAGCTAAGGGAAGAGGTTGATAGAGCTTGTGGAGGCTACATGCCTGACTTAGAGCCCGACTTTGAGAGAGCAATATCCAGGGATAGAAGCAAAGGTCTTGAGATAATAGAGGATTTTGCAAGGAGAACATTCGAAGCTGCTTATTATTTAGCTAAAAACTACGAGTGGAACCTTTTTGCCTGTATCTTTACGTCTACGGATCGTCTTTTGCACTTCTATTTTAACGACTTCAAAGCCATTGCGTCGCACCTTAACCTAATAGATGGTATGATTTCAAGGGTGTTAGAATTGACAGAAGCCAATGTTTTGATAGTATCGGATCACGGCTTCGGTCCGTTAAATAAATCTTTTCATATAAATTCATGGCTTAAGAAATTAAATTTCCTTAAGGAAAGGAGATCTTTGCTCAATAGGCTGCTGTTAGGGCTTGGATTGGATTACAAAAGGCTTGCTTCCCTCCTCACCAAGGTTAAATTGTACAGGGCCGCTGCAAGGCTAACGCCCAAGTCGATTAAAGAGGCGATACCAACAGATGCTGGGGAATCAGCAGTAGATCATAAAGAAAGTTTATTTTACTCTTTGAGCGTCAACGGGGGGATATACTTCAATGATAGGGGAATCGAAACACCTGATCTCATAGACTACTTGATTGATAGGTTGAAATCCCTTGTTATTGATGATGAGAGGCCAATTGAGCGAATTTTTCTAAAACATGAGGTTCTTTGGGGGAATTGCATCGATAGAGCCCCTGAAATTTTGTTCTTCCCATCCTATGGATACGAAGTATCGCCAAGGTTACGTTCATCGATTCTAGACTCTCCAAGAGCGTTTGGGGATATTAGGACAGGAACCCATAGACCTGAGGGAATATTTCTGGCATTTGGTCCAGACATCAAGAAAGGAGGGCTTTTGCGCACCATCAATGCTTGGGACATTGTTCCAACGATTTTACATGGGTTTGGATTACCAATACCGAGTTACATGGATGGTCGAGTTTTAAAGGAAATATTCAAGGAGAATAGTGAAATCTCTACTAGATCCATTAAGCTCGTTAATTGGAACTTAGGTTGGGGGCTGCCTGAAAAGATAAAAAGGATTAAGCTGAGAAAACCGAAGAAATGAAGGAATCCAGAATAGCTTTCTGCATCGAAAGAAATTCGCTATATACCTGCTAGAGGCCAGCGCACTAGTTAAAACATGTCCTGAACTTTTACAGAACCATAGGCTATTTTAGAGAATTAGTAACTTTCTGAAGGTTAACCCTATTCCGAAGTGAGGTAGACAACAGTAGTAGCCGAAGATTGCTATTTTGAATTTTTCTATTACAAACAACTTAAAAATTAACGCGCTATATCTAGGCTGTTATAGATGGCGTACAACGTATCAATAGTGGTTCCAACCTACCAGGAAAGAGAAAACATCGCATACTTCATATACAGGATTGAATCCGCTCTAAAGGGCCTTAACTTTGAAATAATCGTAGTTGATGACAACAGCCCTGATGGAACTGCTGATCTAGCCGAGAAACTAAACGATCAGTACGGAAATATCAAAGTGATAAGGAGGCCAGCAAAGCTTGGGCTTGGATCGGCTATAACCGACGGAATTAAAGCCTCAAATTCCGATGTGATAGTTGTAATGGACGCTGATCTTCAGCATCCGCCTGAGCTGCTACCAAAGATGTTGCAGAAGATTAAACGAGACAATGACCTAGTTATAGCTTCAAGATACGTTAAGGGAGGAGGAATAGAGGGGTGGACCTTAGGTAGGAGGATTATCTCTAAGGGAGCTAAGCTCTTGGCTCACTTCTTACTGCCTAAGACGAGGAGTGTCAGAGATCCTGTATCCGGCTTCTTCATGTTCAGAAGAAAAGTGGTCGAGAACCTTGAGTTAAAGACCTCCGGGTACAAGATACTTTTAGAAATCCTCGTCAAGGGCTCATACAACTCGTTAGCTGAGATCCCTTATACCTTTGTTCAAAGAAAAAGGGGTAAGAGCAAGCTGACTTTGAAAGAAATGTTAGGATACGTTAATCTATTAATTAATTTGATGATTGGCAAATGAGGGTAACACAATAGCTGTCAACTGGAGGGAATTACATGTCAAAGATCCTCTATAGCCTTCTAAAATTCTGGTTACGTCTCAAAGGATATTTAATTTCGAAGAAAATAATCCCTGACATAATAGTCCTCGTAGGCATCATGATTTACACGGTTTACTTCTCGAAATTAGCTATTCTCAGATACAGGACATTTGATGCATACGCGTGGGATTTGGGATTGTTTAACCAGGCTTTCATAACCACGATTAAGTATGGCAAGCTCTTCTACAACACAGTCGAACTTTACATTAGCTCTACTGGCTCATTGTTCGCAATGCATCTATCCCTTGCTTTGTTCCTTCTCTTGCCATTTTACGCCCTGAAACCAGGTCCAGAAACCCTTTTAATAATTCAAACGGTCTTGCTTGCGTTAGGTGCAGTCCCGCTCTATGCTCTAGCCATAGAGAAGTTAAAAAACAGGTGGGCCGCATCTTCCGTCGCTATTTCCTATCTTCTGTATCCTCCCTTGCACGGAGTAAACTGGTTTGACTTTCATTTCCAAGCCATGATTCCAGTCTTCTTGTTCTCTTTTCTATACTTCTTCGAGAAAAAGAAAGTATTTTACTCCATGCTCTTTGCCATACTCACTTTGAGCGTTGAAGAGATGGGAACTAGCCTCCTCATGGCTTTACTTTCCTTCTACACTTTATGGAGGTATAAGAAGATAGAAATATCTGTCTCTAAAGAGAGTTCAGAAAAAGAGAAACAAGAGAAGGAAGATGATGAGAAAAAAGATGAGGAAGAGGAAGTAGTCTCCATTACCCTTGATCTCAGTGATGAAAGGGCTCAGATTTCACTTTTCGTCCTTATCATATCAATCTCCTGGTTCTTTGTGGCAAGATGGTTGAAAGGAGCGTTTTTCCCAATAAACCCGGATTTCATTCGTAGCTACAAGGCAAGCAAGAACTGGGATGTCCTAGGAGTGGCTGATCCAATAAAAATCCCAAAACAAATCCTGCTCCATCCATCCAAAGCTCTAGAGGCACTACATTACGACATTTTCTGGAAGTTCCTTTACATAATCCTCCTCTTCGGACCACTCCTTTTCATTCCTGCTAGAAGCGGCTTTTCCCTAGTCATCATGGCGTTCCTAACCCCATTCCTACTATCTAACTACATGCCTTACTACCTGATAGGCCATCAATACCCTGCTTACATCATACCTCTTGTGTTCGCGGCCTTCTTGGACGGCTTGCCTCCCTCCCCCAAGGGCATAGACCGCAGAACTCTGGCTTGCGTTATGTTGCTGACCTTCTCCTCCTTCACAGTTGCAAGTCCTCTGGGACCAGCGAGCGCTTATTACCAGATATCCCCTGACTTCAGGCCTTTAGAGATAACGGAGCACGTAGAGCTATTAACTAAAGTTGTTAATAACATGCCCAACGGCAGCATTTTAACCCAAAATAACATATTCCCCCATCTGTCCAACAGGATGGATGTGTATGTTATCCCCTCTTTCTCCATGAGCGATCCTGAAGCCAAGAAGTACCTAAAGTACACCCGAAGTCTCTTGGAAAGGGTAGATTACATACTTGTTGACACCAACCTCGATCTATTCGCTCCGAGTCTAGTTACTGATCTCATGAAAGATGAATTTGGGCTATATGCCTATGGAGACGGCATATTTCTCTATAAAAGAGGGTACAAGGGTCCTATAACCTATCTACTACCTGTGCACGAAGTCTTCGATTACAAGAAGTTGATTCTAGATAACGGGGAGATCATCAAGGATCCAACAGCCAATAGCGATCGTGTCCTCTATCACAGTAAGTATGATCCCAAGGGAACTTTCTGGTTTGGACCCTACGTAACGTTGCCACGAGGAAATTATACCGTTATCTTCAGGTTGAAGGTCGATGAACTTGGCAAGGGTCACCTGATAACCCTTGATGTGGCTACTGATATTGGATCGAAAATTTTGGCGAGCTATGATGTTGATTTATCGGAGTTTAGTGTAGCTGGAACTTGGAAGAACTTTAAACTCAATTTGTTCTTACCAAAACCAGCCGAAAAGATCGAATTTAGAGGTATCAATGTATCTAACCTCACAGGCATTTATCTGGACTATGTAGAGGTGGTTAAATCTGAGGAAGGTATTGAAGGAGGTTAGATCTCTATCTACCTCCTTCATGGTCAAAATAAAGACAAAAAAGGCGATCGAGGCGGCAGTTTACTTACTGATTTTCCTATATACCTTGTTTTTCTCCAGGTACACTATAGAGAAGCACAGGGCCTTTCTTACTTATGCTTGGGATTTGGGGATATTCAATCAAGCCATGTACACAACAATCAGGCACGGAAAGTTCCTTTACTACACATTGGAGACCCATGTTAACCCAAGCAATTGTTTCTTTGGAATCCATTTTAGTCCAATATTGCTTTTGATCCTGCCTTTCTATGCCATAAAACCGGGACCAGAGACCCTTTTAGTGATTCAGTCAGCTCTAATAGCTTTGGGAGCCCTTCCTGTCTACTGGCTAAGTAAGGACCTACTAGACGATAAAATCGATGGTCTAGCATTGGCAACCTCTTATCTCCTTTATCCTGCATTGCATGGAGTAAACTGCTTTGATTTTCACATAGAGGCCTTTATCCCCGCCTTTCTTTTATTCTCCATATACTTCTTCTTCAAAGAGAGGTGGAAAGCCTATTTCTTCTTTCTTTTGTTGTCCTTGATGTGTTTAGAGCAAGCCTCCTTCCTCGTCCTTCTGCTTGGCTTCTACGCCTCTTGGCATAACAGAGGATCTATAATCAGCTTTGTTAAACGGAGGAATGAGGTTAAGACAAGGGCTTTAGTTCCAATTATAACGGTCTTCCTTGCTCTGTCTTGGCTCCTTCTTTCAAATGCAGTTCAAGGCTTTTTCAACCCAAATCCTCCAGTAGAGTTAAAGGCTGTTCACAATTGGGAGATCTTGGGAGTGGAAGGACCAACACAGATACCTATTGCCGTGCTGAAGAGTCCAAGCAGAGCGTTAAAAGCTCTTTCCTATGATCTCCAAGCCAAACTTGCTTATGTAGTTTATCTACTTGCTCCATTGCTCTTCTTACCAATACTGAGTCCTTCGATGCTCGTTCTCACCGTTCCTTTCTTTGCCTTCTCCCTCCTATCAAATTATGAGCCATATTACTATCTAGGTCTGCAGTATCCAGCTGTTGCCGTTCCTTTTCTTTTTGGAGCTGCTGTTTTAGGAATTAAGAGGTGTATTGGAGCCAGAAGGGCCATTGTTTTTCTTGTTTTGGTATCTTCGGTTCTTCACTCAGCTATGTTGAGCCCTGTTAGCCCCATAGCCCTAGCTCAACCGCGGCCTGCGTACGACAAACCGTTTATGGAAAATGATCACCTCGAGGACCTGTACAAGATGATCGATCTTATTCCAAAGCAAGCATCCGTACTAACAGTAAACAGCATATTTCCTCATGTCTCTAGCAGGATGAACGCTTACTGCATTCCACCATGGCATCTATTGATCAAAAGGTACAATGAGACCATCAGAAAAGCCCTTAGTGCTAGCGGAGGTGATCAAGCCGAGTTCATCCTTCTGGACTTGAAGTACAGCGAGATCTATAGCGATAACGAATTTCTGATGTCTTGGGCTCTTAAAAACCGAAACTATTCGCTGTACGCCTACTCCGATAGCATATTCCTTTTTAGGAGAGGATACAAGGGAGAACCCATGTTTCTGAGGCCAATACGCTTTGCTCTCAATTATAAGAACCTTTACGTCCGTTTCGGGAGTAATACAACCGATCCAACCTCTGAAAGTAACCTTGTTCTTGTGCATAGAAAGCAGGATGACCAAGGGACTTTCTTTTTTGGACCATATGTCACGTTACCCCCTGGAAACTATACTGCTACCTTTAGGTTGAAGGTTGATGAGTTAGGGGCTGGGCATCTGATAACCATTGAGGCAGCTGCAGAGTTGGGAATAAAGGTGTTTGCAAGCCATGAGATCGACCTTTCTGAGTTCAAGGAAGCTGGTGTGTGGCAAGATTTCGTGCTAGAGTTTTCCTTAGACGTCCCGGTGAGAGATGTTGAGTTTAGGGGAATCTACGCCTCAAATCTGACGACCCTGTACCTCGATTACATAGAGGTGGTAAGGGCTGGATGAGTTGAATGTGGCAGTTGCTAACATCTCTTTGAACTTCTGTGGGGGCGCACAGGCAGTAGCCCTCGAGGTCATTAGTGCTTTGGCTAACAGAGGGCACCATGTCACACTAATTACAGCTGACAAGGTGAATTGGGAAAAGATCAAGAACCTTATGGGTTTTGATAGGATTGCAGAGCGGGAAGTGTTTGCTGTTAACTATGATCTGGTTGAAAATGTGAATAGGGATCCTATGAAGGCCTTCCTCTTGGTAATTTCATTTCTTGGAAAGCTTTTTGGTGCTAAGAAAAGGTATGATGTCGTTTTGAATTCATATGGCGACTTGGATTTGAGTGTTAACTTAGCACACATAACTCTCATCGGGAGTTTTCCATTCAGCCTCTCAGGACGCTACCCTGATATGGCTCCAATCTACCTCAAAAATCCGTTCACCATAGCAGCTTACAAGACTTTCAGGGAGCTCTTGGTCAGAGAACCATCTGGAATATTGCTTACAAATTCCCTCTTCATGAAGAGGATTTTAAAAAAGTATTTGGGATGGAATACAGTTGTTTTACATCCACCAATAAAGATCAATGACTTTTACACCTCTGAAAGGAAGGAAAACGTTGTAGTTACTGTTTCAAGGTATGTTCCAGGCAAAGAGCTTTACAAGGTCCTGCTTGTGGCTAGGAAAGTTCCTGATGCAAAGTTCATTGTTGTCGGTAGAACTTACGATAAGAGTTATCTTTCAACCCTCTTGAGGATTAGAGATTCCCTGCACTTGCAGGGAAGGGTTAAATTACTTTCTGATCTATCAAGGGACCAGCTTCTGGATCTACTTTCAAGGGCTAAAGTGTACCTCCATACGAAGAGACGCGAGCCATTTGGTATGTCCGTAGTTGAGGTTATGGCATCTGGCTGTGTTCCTGTCGTCCCTAAAGAAGGAGGCCCTTGGACGGATATCTTGGATGAAAAGGACGGGGTTTATGGATATTCATATCGCAGCATTGAAGAGGCCGCAATGCATATAAAAAGGCTTATCTCAGAGGATTCTTTGCGAGAAAGAATCTCTAAGAGGTGTATTGAGAAGGCTAGGTCCTTTAGCAGGGAAGTTTTTCATAAAAGAATAGTTAGGATAGTTGAGAGCTGCGCTTTGGGTCTGTCTAGAACGGGGGAAAGTTAATCCTCTGTCCTCTATAATGTACCTTGGTGAAGGTTGTTGAAGATATTCTTTCTTGTTGACCCTTTGGAAGGTTTTCATGGTCCCTTGAGGCCCCCTCTTCTTATAGCTAAGGAGCTTAAGGGAAGATTTGATTTCGTCTTGGTCTCTCCTTTTGTGAAGAAGGAGGCTGGGGAGGTGCTTGAAGCACAAGGTCTCCCTTTTATTAACCTTAGCAAGAAGTTCTTCTTTTCAGGATCCTTGCTAACATTTGAGGCATGGTTAAGAGGCAGCAAGTTTACAGCAAGCCTTGAAGACATAGTCGTCAACTTTTCTCAGCACTTTCTGTCAGATTCTCATATTTACTATGCCCAGGGTCCAATAACGAGGGCTTTAGATGACATGGTATCAGAGCTTGGGGTCTCGTATAGGCTCATATATCGCATATCAAGACCTTTTCTTGTCAACAAAGATAAAGGGTTTAACCACAAAATAAGAAGTAGCTCCGCTACCTTCGTTGCAAACAGCAGGTTTTGTGCCTCTATGTATGAGGATTGGGGAATACGTGTGGATAAGGTGATATACCCCCCGCTAGACTGTGAAAAGTTCAAGCCCACGACTAAAAGCCCCTCTAGCGACTACGTCCTCACATATGCGGGCAAGGAGACTAGATATGGCGTGATAAAAGGCCTGGCTGATGCTGGCATTCAAATAAAGATGTTTGGATCTAAAGCTCCTATTCCTAGTCATCTCCTCCATCATAAAATGATCCAATTTCTAGGGAGGGTTTCGGACGAAGAACTCATAGATTTCTACTCTAACGCACTCTATACCTTATTCACCTTTACTCATGAGCCTTTTGGCTATATACCAATTGAAAGTATGGCCTGTGGAACTCCCGTCCTCACATATGACAAGCAAGGACCGAGAGAGTCCGTCTCTCATGGGATCTCTGGTTGGGTTGCCAAGACAGATGAGGAGTTAGTAAAACTGGCCATTAAGCTGTGGAAGGAGGGATACTCGCAAGAGATTAGAAGCAAAGCGAGGGAGAGGGCGCTATTCTATGATAGCCGCAAGATAGCTGGGGAATGGTACTATTTATTGAAATCTTTTTGCGAAGAAAGGACGGAATAGAATTAGTTCTAATAATCTATTCTATTTTAGAGAGATAAATTAACTGGAGGAGATTTTGGAGATTATTTGAGGTCCATTCATGCCGTTTGCAAGCAAACAATAGGTTTCGGTAAATCTCTTTGCAATGATATCCCAGCTCTCTTTTTGCGCGAAGTTCAGGTTTATTCTTCCTATTTTTTCTGCGAGGTGTTGATTATCTAGCAGCATTAGTATAGCTTTCTTTAGTTCCTCTGCATCTCCAGGCGGAACTATGATTGCTGATGCGCCCTCCTTGATTAGTTCTCTTATTTCTGGAAGATCTGAAACTATAATGGGTTTTCCAAAGCCGCAAGCTAAGTGGAAAACCCCACTCGTTCCAGTAGCAGTAAGATACGGAAGGACTACCATGAATGCCTCCTTAAAAACGGCAGGAACGTCCTCCTCTGGAACATATCCCAGATACTTGATCCCTGGCACATCCCTTTTCTGGCTCTCTAAATACCCTGGGAAGTTTGGATGGTCATCTCCAGCTATGACAAGCTCAACGTCTTCTCTTTCCTTTGATATCTCCTGAAAAACATCCATTAGGATGGTCAATCCTTTGTAGGGAGCCATGTGACCGAACATCAGTATAACTTTCTTCCTATTCTTATGAGGTGGATCTGAATTTAACCCAGCATTGAACGCATCAACATAGGTTCCATGGGGTATATACACAACCCTGTCGCATCCATAATTCCTCCTAAGATAGTTGATGTAGGAAGAAACTGTCACAGTTACCAAGTTTGCCATAGATATTAGTTTTGTAGCTATTCTTATGCCAATTCTGTTTATAATAGAGGGCTTAAGCCCACACTTCTCTAAGTCAACCTTCTCCCCGAAGTTATGAATTGTAACAAGCGTCTTCCTTCCCAACAACCTTGTGAAGAATGGAAGGCAGAGCCCTACGAAATTAGCTATCCTAGACCTTCCAAAGCTCTGAAAGTGCACATTATAATGGACCAAGTCAGGCTTTACCTTTAGGATCTCAAATAGCATCTTAAAGATGGAAATTGGATTGTCGTGAGACCACACCGACCTTATCTCGACCTTACTTGATCGATTTCTTCCACGTTTTGATGCCTTATCTGCCAGCACATATATTTTTTCTATAGTTGGAAGTTTAGCAAGTTTGTTCAGCAAGTTGTAGGCATATTCGCTGAGTCTTGCTTTATTTGGAGGGTATGAAGTGATAAAACATAAAACAAGGCCCTTTTGACCCGCTCTTGATTCATTGCTTCCCAGTTTTTCCTTCTTTGCCCTCGTTGAAGGATCTTTTATGTCCATGTTCCTTCCCTTCCACACACTAACCTTTGGTCGGATTAATAAAAACAAATCCTTTGTTCAGTTGTTTACTTTTAAAATTAAAAATCTGGGTGTCCGCAGCTTTGACTCATATTCGGTAGAAAAGAGTGTAGATATAGTGAAATCCTAGTTATTGGATGGAAGTTTCCCTTGTAAAACGACATCTGAGATATCTATGATCATGGAGCGATCAGATGGGCTTGACCAAATGATGTTCCCTCCTGCTTGGACTAGCATGACTCCTGCTTTTGGGTTAATTTTTCCATAAACCGGATCTATGTAGATGTACACAGATGACGGATTCAGGCTTTCCGATACAATGACTTCCTTAACTCTATCAAGAAAGTCAGTGACATCTTCTTGGCAAGAGACGAAAACCACATTTAATGGACGATTGAAATCGCTCCTAAAGCCGCTAACCCCATCGACTATGACGTATCCCTTGGTCTTGAAGTAGAATATGCTCTTCTCTCCCAGGCTAACAGGATATATAAAACGGGTCTTTAGATCCTTTAAAGCTCCTATAACACTATTCCTTGCCCTCATCTTGTCCTCATTATCGGAGCCTGTTACCAGAGAATCTGAAAATAGGAGAATTGGGACCCTAACCTTGGCGGCTGCATCTATAGTATTTGATAATATGATTCCGTCATCAGCAGAGCATACTACCGCAATCTCTGAACTCTTCCATAAGTAGTCCACTAGAAAGGCCATGCTCTCGTATCTGTTCTTACCTCCTAGCCTTAAAACCTCATAACCGGCTTTCTTCAGCCCTTCCTCGACCTCTTTAGGACATACGGCTTCCCCTTCTAGGAGAATAACCATTTTTGTGCCTCCTATCCTTTCATTCCAGTTAATCCCTTCCTTAGTGAAATCTTCCAGATCCAATTTAACAACCCTCATTCCCAAGGAGTTCACCAGCTCCAAGGACGGATTACTTGTTGTCCAGCTCAAGTTCACAACGTATCTCTGTAAAAGCGTGATGGAATTCAAGAGAAGCTCCTCTGAGGTGGACAAGATTATCACAAGAGAATCCTTAGGTGAATCTTTCCTAAGCAATGTCATAGGCTCTTTCACTACATAAGTACTGGGCGGAGGATTTGTATATCTTGCACTAATCGGAATTGAGTATAAACCTACCAAAGCTAGGATTAGCAGAAAAACAAGCTTAGAAGGAAAGCAAACGACATAGCGACAAATTTCCTTTAGAAAGATTATCCCGGAAAGCGTGAGCGATGGTATCAAATAGAGAAGCACTCTGGTTCTAAGTGAGGGAACGGGGATTGAGACGAAACCAAGGGCTAATACTACAAGCAAGTTAGATAATATCCAGCTCATTAGAACCTTTTGCTTGTTTCTTACAACTTGAAGCAGGCCTATTATGCCAGCAGGGAAGACTAAAGGCCCCAATAGTAAAAGGTCTTCCTTCCTAAGAAAATCTGAGGCAAGATTTGTTTGGAAGGAAATGATGTCAAAATAACGCCTTGATGCTAGAAGGACTATTGTTGCTGTAATTCCGTGAAGCGAAAGACTTACGAGTTTTTTCTTGTCAAATGAACAGAGTTCTAAAAACAAGAGAGAAACCATGCAAAATAGGTAGCACAGTGGGTGGATTAGAGTTACGATTAGGGAGACAAGGTAGGCGAAGAGGCTCCTTCCCTTAAATTCCAGGAAGATAGCAAGCAACATGAACGAGAAAGCTAGATTTTCTGGTATTGGTAAAGTGCTCCTTATCAAATATAAAGGAGAGATGAGGAGAGATGCACTGGAAATCAAGCCTATTTTTGGGTCTATTTCCTTTCCAATCATATAGATTAGGAGGACTTGAGATGCTGAAGAGAGTAAAGCCATGAAGATAAGCGCTATTATAAGGTCCGCACCCAATTTTGCCAGAAAAATCAAGATCAGGTGAAACATGAAGCTAAAATAGTACCAAAACGGTCTGAAGCTGAGAAAGCTTTTCGATTCCTTTGAGATTATTGCTAAGCTTATGTGAAGGTATGGATCTTGACTTGGGAGAAGGGGATATTCTCTAAGTAGCAGCGCAGCTCTTATCGCTACATTTGCAACAAGTATCAGCGCCAGGATCCTTTTGTATTCTTTAGTATTGAGCCCATTCATGTGCCTATCTATCTCCCGCTTTGAACAGGATTAACCCGTCATATGTTTCAATTTATTTTTTAATTTAGGTCTTGTCCCTTGGAAGGAGAAAAATCGAGGGAAAATGAGAGCATGAGGTTAAAGGAATCTAACATAGTAGAACTGCTTGCTTATCTATCGATCTCACTCTTCTGCCTGAGAAAACTCTTCGACGATGGGGTTTTTGCTGTGCAGGACCTCTCACCCATTTATAAGTTTGAGCAGCTTTACAGGCCAATGGAATTTCCTTGGGATCATTACTCAAATACGGGCGTCCCAAATGTTCTCATAGGAAATCTGCTGTATAACCTTCCTCTTATGGCCCTCTCCAAGGCCCTTGGATCTGTAATAACAGCTCATAAGATTTATTTCGTCATTCTGCTAACTTTAGGGGCCTATGGGCAGAGGCTTGTTTTCCAAAGACTTTATAGGAGAGGTGGATTTATCTCAGGCCTCGTTTACCTGCTCAACCCTTGGACCGTTTACAGGATTTCCAGGGGTCATAACCTCATAATCATGGGATCTGCCCTTCTTCCTTTTGCTTTTATCTCGTTTTTATCCTTTGAGAAGAAGTACCGCGTTTCACGAGCTTTATTGTCAGGATTTCTTTCATCACTTTTGCTCTTAATCTCGCCGCACATGGGATACATCTTCTTCATCATCCTTTTTGTTTATGGGCTAGCTAAATTTCTCAACTCAGGTCTAGCTTTAAGAAATCTTCTTAAACAACTTGTTCTGCTTTGCCAGACGGGCTTCCTTGCCCTATCCTTCGGAATGCCAGTTCTCATATTGGCCATTAAGGGAATCGGATCGAATGTAACTGTTGTTAGATTGGAGGAGACTCTGTTCTACAGCCTTAGCATCGATTTGTTGAAGGAAAGATGGCCCTATCTTGTCATTGGTTTAGGAATCATGCTAAGCCTTTTCATATTTGTTGGCTTAGTGAGAGAACTCCTCTTCTCCATACTCCTGGTTTTTGTAGGAATGATGCTGAGCTTTGGTGGCGTGTGGCCCATCAGTCTTCTCATAGAACTATTTTACAAGCATCTCCCTGGATTTTTTATATTCAGAGAGCTAAACAAGTTCCTCTACATGGCGCTTTTCGGAGGTAGCCTTCTTTTCGAGGTTTTAATCTTGGGATTAAAGGACTTCACCGAGTCCATAATCGGGAAGAGAGGGTTGCTCGGCCTCAAATTCAAAAAACTCACTGGATTCGTTTTTATAGCTTTAGCTCTCTTTATCCTCATAATTCCAGACAAAGATATGATTTCAGGCGACTTTGGAGGAAGCGTAAAGACCGTAAAGCTCCCTTCTCATCTCAAGGAGTTGGATCGCTGGTTAAGATCTGAGAAGGGGGAGTATAGGGTGGCTTTCTTTCCACCTGCCTGCTGGGCAGCACGTTATGACTGGTCAGAGAGATGGTTCCTTGATCCGATGGTTAGTCTCCAGGCAAAACCCACAATTGAGATTAGGAGTGAGATGGATATCACGCCCTCCAACAACTTCGTTAAGTGGGTTTACATGGCCCTTTACTTCAACAGGACGAACAGGATTGGAAGGCTTTTAGGGCTTTTGGGAGCTAGGTACATTATCTACCGCCCAGATGTGGACATGCCTGATGAGAGGGTAGATTTACGCCATCTAGGCAAAGAGCAGACGATTCCTATCTTTAGGAGGAAAAATGACCTTCTATTAATTAAGAGGATTGGGGAGTATGAGATATACCTAAATAAGCATGCTCTTCCCCTGATTGTTGAGGGATTCAGGCCAGTTTTGGTTGTTGAGGATAGGAAGGCGCTGATTTCTCTCTCACATCTAGATTTAAATTTCTCTGAAAACGTATGTTTGTTCTTGGACAATTTGTATGACTATGCTGACTTAGAGGAATTGGTTAAAGGCTGCAGATACGTGATAATTAATCCAAAGAAGTGGATAGACCTCCAGTTAGCATTATCTGAAGATAAACTGGTGATAAAACCCTGGGAATTTGTAGAGATGTCGACTGACGCATCGAACAAGTGGATTAGAGGAGACTTCTCTTGGTATCTGTATGGAGGAACGCTAAACGTTGCTCCAGATGATTATGTCATGACAAACAAATCAGACAATTCCCTATCTCTCCCATTCACCATTCCTAGGGGCGGTAATTTTACCCTATTCGTCCAGACATTTACAACATCAAGCGAAAGTTTTGGAAAAATATATGTGAAAATAGATGATTACCCCCAAGAATCGATTCAGATCAGGGTTTCTGGGGAGATCGGAGGTTACTATAGATGGGTTAAGGTAGGGAGCTTCCATTTAACGAAGGGAAAACACTATGTTAAATTTAGAAGTTCTGAAGGGGCTGCTTCCATATCTAAAATAGTTCTTTTGCCGGAGAGCGAGTTTAACAAATCTATTACTATAGATTTGAGCTCATTACCAAGCATTGCTCTTCTCATGGACGATGACTTTTGGGATGTTGAGGTTCCCGATGGCTTTGCCGAATCCCCTGAATTCAGCAACGGAAGGGCCGTTTATTTGTTAAATAAGACCGTTTATGGCTCCTTCTATATCCCAAGGGGAGGAGAATACACCCTGGTCTTAAGAGCGTATGCAAGGGAAGAGAGCTTGATTAAAGTATATCTAGATGATCTCGAGTATGACGTGGTGATGGAGAAAGAAAAACAAGTAAAAATCAGATCTTTGAGCATAGAGAAGGGAACACATAGAATAGGGATCAAAAGCAATCATTTTTGCCTACTTGACTTAGCTCTCCTCGTGGAAGGGGCAGAGGCTCCCCTCTTAGGGAGGTCAGAAGAAAAACCTATTGCATTGAACCCTATTCATTCGAATAGGCATTGTTCATGCAATTTGTCTGTTAATTCCTCCCATCTCCTATTTTTGGAGACATATGAGCCGGGTTGGAGGTTGATCTGCGAGAAGGAGATGGAACCTATACAAGCTTTTAGTTATGCTAACCTTTACTCAATAAAGGAAATGCCCAAGGGGGATTGTACGCTATATTTTGTGGGCTGTAAGCTTATTTGGAACGGTTTTCTGATAGGCTTAGCGTTGATGATGGCCAGCGTGTCGAGCATTATGATCTTTAAGAAAACTGAGTTGATGTGGAGGGAGACTTAGGAGTGAGGATTCTCATAGTTCAACCACACATTTTTCCTGGTGGTGCTGAAAAGGCTGTTGTCTACCTATCGCACCATCTCAGGAGGATGGGAGATCGCGTTTCAGTGGCTACACTATCGGTGGAAGTTCAAGGCCTTCCCCCAATAGCCAAGGAAGTCAATTACATAACTCCAAAGGAGCAAATCTATCCAAAAAGTGGATTTTTCAAGAACTCTCTCGATGTCATAAAGACGTTTCTGCTTGAAACAAGGAAATTACGTGAAGTTATATCAGATAACGCTGACAACTATGATGTGATAAATCCTCACATATTTCCCTCCTATTGGGCTACGGCTGGAATAAATCCAGTTGTTTGGACATGTAATGAGGTTTTAGGGCCTTATGATAAAACCAGGAAGCTTTATGGTTCTTCTTTAACCTTCAAATTCTTTTTCGAGCTCGTTAAGGAAGTCGATTCCTTCATAGTTTCACACTTCATCCATCAAATCCTTACGAATTCCCCCTTCAATAACAAGCTAATTGAGAGAAGGTATGGAATGAGGCCCATATTGGCTCTTCCGGGCGTTGATCTAGAATTCTTCCAGGAAGATGTGCCTGATGCCAAGGAAAGGATCGGTTTAGGCGATAAATTAGTATTGTTACAAGTAGGAGCTTTGTTGGAGAGGAAGAGACATGATTTAGGGATTAAAGTTCTAAGGAAGCTGAAGTCTGAGATCCCTCACGCTTGTCTGCTCATAGTTGGGAGTGGTCCGCTAAAGAAGGAGCTAAGGGAAGAAGCCATAAGGCTTGGAGTTAGTTCTGATGTGAGGATCTTCAGCAATATAGCAGAAAATGAGCTTAGACTTGCTTATAAGGCAAGTGATGTGCTCCTCTTTCCGGTAGTAGATCAAACATTTGGCCTTGTTCCCTTTGAAGCCTTAGCTTCTGGTACACCAGTTGTGGTCTCTAAGAACGCTGGTTGTGCCAAAATAATAGGGAGAGAGTCGTTGGGAATAGTCGTTAAACCCAATGTAGAGGAGTTCTATGAAGCAGTTCTCTCGATCATAAGGGGTAAAAATAACGTTGAAGACATGTTGTTAATGGCTAAGAGCTACATTAAGAAAAATTTGACTTGGGAGAAATTTGCTGAGGTTCACAGAATGGCTTTTGCTAAGGTTTGTGAATTGAAGCAGAATGGTGTTTAGCATGAAGATCGCATTTAGGAGGATCCTCTCTGTAATCTTGCTTATAATATCGAGCTCAGGCTTTTTAATTCCTGGTAAAATAGCATTTTTCCTCGAAAAAGGAACGGAGAACGTTTATGTTATAGCAATCCTGCACTACGATTCTTATTTCGATAAGGAACCATTAGATACATTAGAAGATGCCCTCAAATTCCTGAAATCTATAGATTTCCCCCTAGAGAAGCTTGCAATAACTGTTTGGAGGGATATCCTGGAGGGAGATAGTAAGTTCTATAAGTTCAAAGATTTGCTTGACTCCTACAACTTTCCCTTTGACAGAGAGCACATTGGCGTCTTTCTTCCTTCTGAAGACGCAAACGATAGGTTCATAGTAACTTTAGCGATGGAAGATTATAAAAGCAGGTTTGGCGAATATCCTTCTTTCGTTTCAGGTTTTGCTGCAAGTAACGACACTTATTTTTGGCTTCAGATGTTTGGGGTCAAAGTTACGTTCTTTAATGCTTGGGAGGATGGACAGGATTACAGTTATAGGGGGTTAAGTTGTCCAGATAAGATGAAAGGAGCCAATTGGGAAGGATCCCCCTTTCAACCATATAAACCAAGCATTAGATCCGCTAATGCCCCAGGAATTCACCTGGGAGATGAAGTAGACATTTGGGAATGTCTCTGGGTCTTTAGAAATCCTTCATACGCATACTTGAGGTCAAACTATGCTGGCTGGGGTAGCATTCACCCAGGGGATCTTTTGATAAAGTCAGGAGACGTCTTCGAACCGGTTTCCGTCGAAGAAGCTATGAATAGGCTCGATAACATACTAAATCTCGTGGATCAAAACGCAAAGTACAATAAATTCCTTGTTCTCAGCTATATTACTGAAGTCTATGCGATGAAGAGTTTTCCAAGACGCTTTGAAGTATGGAAGAGGTCAATACTTGAGTTCCTTGAGAGAGGATACAGCTTCTTAAGCCCTCTTGAGCTTCGCAAAAAGCTAGACTCAAGCCCAGAGCCGTTATCATATGTGTGGGTGGATAATTCAACGCTTTCAGATTGTGTTCGACCGAATATCGAGCTTCCTTTCGCTATGGTGGTAAGCCCATACGGTAGGTTCATATTTTGTAGAAAGGATCTCGAAAAGGATCCATACACTCCTCACTTGTCTTTGGTAAGTTATGTATCAGCTAGAGCTCACAATAGGACGTTTCAGAGCATAAGAGAGGCAATAGGTGGAGAGCTTATGAAGCTTAACGTGATGGTTAACGGAACACCCATATTCATGAGATGGGAAAGAGATATAACTAGGATAGAAGTGTCACATGGCTGCGTTATGATAGAGTTCAATTACACCAAAAAAGAGGTCCCATTCTTGGACTTTTTGAGCAGAATCTATCTAACCCCGTATGGTATTTATGTGGCTGATCAGATTAAATTCAAATCAAAAGCCTACGTGGACGTTAACTTTGTACAATACGTTACTATGGGAAATAATAGCCCTACGTCTTCGTGTGATGATGGCCTTCTAGTATTGGATGACCATCTCAAGCGATATATCTTCTCTGGAAACAACGAGGAAGTCATAGGCACAGTCTTTGAGGGAAATCTTCTTCTCTTCAAAGCAAAGGATGGATACTCCTTCGGTTTAAGAGCTTTAAGTCGCCCGGAGAGGATCGTGGTTTACGATGAAATTGGGGCGTGTAAATGGGAAACTGTTTCGTACTACTATGAGCACAAAACTTACTTCCAAGGAGAAGAGCTTAACTTCTCTTACCTAATAGTCCCAGCAGACTCCGTAGGTCAAGTTCTCCTGATGTCTGACGAGCTTCTTAAATTCCTAGAGATAACTGTAGACATCAGACATGAGGGTTAGGCAAACTTCAGTAGCATACCAGTTGTAACAGTAATCGAGATATCTGGTGACGGTAGAAGCGAGAGCGAGAGTGTATTACCTGAAATTACTGCAGGAAAAACAGGATTCCTCTTAAGATTGACTTAACGGAAGAAATGGCGAGAACCCTTCTTCTGGAAGACCGAGATCTGAGAATTACTGTAGAGACACCTGTGATTAACGTATCAAGGGATATAAGGTGGAGAGCTCTCATCAGAAACTTAAGAGTTGAGAGAGCAGGATTTGTTACCTATGGAGCATATTCTCGTGTAGACTTCAGAATTTCTTTCGAAAATATTGGATTGTGCAACTTGGATACGAAGTTTGTGGTTTCTCTTCTGGACAAGAGTAAAAAAGAGCTTGCAAAAAGGGAATTGGATGTTTTTGTCTCAAGAGGAAGCTCTTACTCTGAAACAGTGAGTTTTACAATTCCTAGCTATAAAGCAGCTCAAATAGCTTACTTTTGCATAGATATCTCGGATCCTGCAATAGTTCGCTTTGGGATCCCTTTGGGGTGATTTAATGAATAGAGAACTTGCTGTCAGGGGTCTAATTAGAGGCACAGCGACTTTCTTGACTATGTCCCTAGCATCTTGCTCTTAACGAGGATAATAAGAGACCTGCACCCTGATTTAGAGGTTTTTACGAACATAAGAATGGTAGCAGCAATTGGGTTCCTTATAGCTTTATTCCTCTCTATTAGGGAGATTAAGAGGGAAGAAGATCTAGGTTTTGTGTTCGGAATTCTTGGAACGATGCTTTCTATGCCCTACGTAATAATTTTGTTTTCTGGACCGACTGGTTTGGGATTTGTTCGCATTTCCTACAATAAGATAACTCTCGTACTAAATCTTAGGAAGTATGTTTTCCTCTTACTTATCTCTCTAAGCATTGGAGCGCTCATTGAGCTGATAAAAAGCTTGAGCGCGCGCTTAAAGAAAACCAGCGATATTGCAAGTAAGTGAAGAAAGGATTTAAGAACTTATTCTAACCCTCTCGCTTTACTTAACTTCTCCATAATCTAGATGAATGTTCTCAAGAAATGTTGCCATGAAAGATGGCGGTTGTTTTCTGGCAATTATAGATATCCTAGCGAACGCAACCTCCTCTTTATCTCCTCTTCTTCCTCTGGTGTATATACGCTCTCTTGTTCCTCTTCAGAGAGCACTTCCTTTAGTACGAATTTGATGAATTCTCCAACGCTCTTGAACTCTCCGCTTTCAACGTATTCCTTCTTAATCTTATCATAAAGTTCCCTGGGTATTTCAACAGAGATCTTTTCAACCATAGGAATCTGCCCTCTCTCGGCAACGAAGACTTAAAAATTTGATTAGGTTATACTATGTCATTTTTGTGATCTTGATTTTCTATGCTTCTCGTTCGAGAGACTAGAGATTTTGACTTGTTTATAGAACTCTTCTTTGCAGGAAGGCTTTATAAGAAGCTCATTTCAATTATTCTGATCCAGGAAAGTCATCCTTATTAAATCTCTTTTCTCAAGGCTTACATAGCAAAGAGAAAGAGATTCATAATAATCGTTTGAAACTAAAAATAGGGCATGTTGAGAGTTCTTTTAAGTTAATTAATACCGCAAAACAAAATAATAGGAGAAAGAAGGGAAATCAGCCTTCTTTCATGATTGCAACCTTGTACTTCATATAAGTTGCTTTGAAGCCTATGAATAGTGTGAAGATAGATGGGCTTACAGTTATTGGTGCAAGCCTTATCCCCTAGGGGTGGAGTGTAATTGAGCAAAAGGTCCTATTAATGGGACTATTGCCAGGCTCAGCCCAAATTCAAAGCAAGCCTCTCCATCCCTCTCAGCCCCTTCTTTTAAAAAAAAGCTTCTACACTCACAGAACCCGGTAGGTAAAGGACGAATAAGGAGCCAAGCATCCATCTGATCACCATCCAAGGAAGGAGATAGGTAGGAGCCGTGAGAGGAAAGAACCAAGTTGATCTTCAAACTATGGACGTACAGCCAAGAGCACGATTATTTCGTGTTTAGGTGGTTATTCAGGAGATGAGAAGAGGCCGTTGGCTACAGATCTGGTTTAACGCCACTGTGCCGAATGATTTCCGAAAGATTTCGTGAAGAGATTCCATGCTAACCTTTTTGAATCCTATCAGGATGTGTCTTCTAATGCTTGATGAAACCGAGTACGCCAGATGGATCAAAGCATCTAAGGGGACATTGAGATCAGCAAGAGGGGACTTGGATAGAGGAGACTACAACTGGACCTGTTTTAAAGCTCAACAGGCCGCTGAATTCGCAGTCAAAGCTCTTTTACACGGACTAGGACTGCCAGCTTATGGACATAGCATCTCAGGTCTTTTAACTAGAGTCCCAGAGGATCTAGCAGTTCAGGATGAAGTGATTCAGGACGCCAAGACCCTAGATAAATATTACGTCCCTACCAGATACCCTAATGCTTGGGCAGAGGGAATTCCAGAAGAATATTACACAAAAAGGGATGCTGAAAGCGCGATTAGATGCGCAGAGGAAGTTATTGGGTGGGTTGAAGCATCATGGAGGTCGTTGAAAGGAGGAAGAGGTTGAGGGAAAAGATCATTGAGGATGCCTCTGTTTGGGCTAGGAAACTTTCCCTTAGGACTACCGCGGTTCTAATTGGATCCTATGCTAGGGGGGATTTCAACCTCTGGAGCGATGTTGATGTGCTGTTAATCTCTGATGATTTCAGAGGAGGACCTGTTGAGAGACTCAATTCGCTGGAGATACCTCCTGGATTTCAGGTAATACCCCTGACTTCTAAGGAATTTAGGAGGCTCTTGAAAAGGAAGGACATTTTGGCCGTGGAAGCGGTTAAGTATGGGATAGTCCTGAGAGATGATCTAGGGATGATGTCCTAATTAGTTCGTTTTGCTCCACTTATTGCTCTGAAAAGGCTCCTTTCTCCAAGCATGAGAAGAAGGGCTTCATCTCCATCTATTTTCGTAAAAACTTTAAGTAGGGAACCTAGATTAAGCTTGTTGAGTCCTCCTAGTTACACATATGCTGCTGTAGTTGTCATAGTAGATGGATGTACGGTTGAGTGTCTGGCTAAGGCTAAAACCCCTTTCCTAGACAGCCTGATTGAAAAGGGATCTCACAGCTTTTCCTGCAAGTCCATATATCCTACAGTCACTTACGCAGCTCACAGCTCCATACTCACTGGAGTTAGGCCTGACGCTCATGGAATTGTAGGAAACGCCTTCTACGACAGAGAATTGGGCAGGATCTTTGACCTAGATGAGTACGACGTTAACTCCCTGCTCCTATCAAAGACCATGTTTGAGATAATTGAAGGAGTAAAGGCTGCAGTTGGCGAACCGGTAACAAAAGGAGCCGACATAGTGATCTCAAAGAGCGAAGTGCAGGCTTCAGGCTTGTGGGAGCAGGATGAATACGCAGTTAACAAGGCAATCGAAGTGATGACGAGGCACAGACCAATCCTCATAGTAATTAACTTGCCTGGAATGGATGCGATATGCGAGAGGTTTGGTCCTAGAAGTAGAGAGGCAATTATGGCCTTAGAAAATGTCGATAAGTTGATCAAGAGGCTTGAAGATGCCCTTCGTAACACATATTCCGACCACTTGCTTGTTATCCTGTCGGATCACGGGTTAACTGAAGTGAGCAAGAACCTCGATCTAAGAGCTTTGATGAAGAATTTGGGCTTAGAAGATGGGGTCATCATATGTCCCTCTCACAGGTTTGCCCACATTTACATGAAGGATCCTAGGAGGAGGGATGAAGTTAAAGAGCTCCTTAGGTCAGATGAAAGGTTTGAGCTTGTTTTGGATGCAAAAGAAATGGAGGAAATAGGTCTATCAGGTGTAAGAACTGGAGATCTTGTGGTTTTCGCTGCTAGAGGCTATGAGCTAGGACCTCAGAGGCTTAAAGGGAGCCATGGAGGGATATCTCCTGAGGAGATGTTAGTTCCCCTAATAGTCAACAAACATGAGTATGTGGACATGATGAAGGATCCTTGCATAACCGATGTTCCCAAGATAGTTCTAAGGTATCTAAGGGAAAAGGAGGTTGAAGGGATTATAAGGGAGAAGCTCAGGGACGTGGATCCTTCTCACGGTTGGGAGCACGTTGAGAGGGTTCTGAGCTTGGCCACTAAGCTGGCAATTAAGTATGGGGCTGATGTAGAGGCAGTCAGGCTTTCAGCCCTTCTTCATAACTCTGAGAGAGGAGAGACGCCAGACATTCACGTTAAGAGGTCTGAGAAGTTTGCAAGAGACCTTCTAAATCGAACGGGCATTTCAACCTCAAAGATGGAAGTAGTTCTAAGGGCTATAAGGAATCACCACACAGACAAGCCAGAAAGGCTAGAAACATTAGAAGAGAAGATACTGTGGGACGCAGACAAGCTTGATGCACTTGGCCTTATAGGGCTAGCTAGGTGCCTTCAGGGAGCAGGTTATAAGAGAAAAGGTCTAGAGCATGCCTTAAATCACCTAAGAAGGGACATAGAAATGCTAACTGAGACGATGCACTTCCAAGATACGAAGGCAATGGCTCAGGAGAAGCTAAGGAACGTAAAGGAATTCATCGAACTACTTAACAGGGAGATCGAACTTACTAAGAAATCGTATTCTTATTCTAGGTAAGAATTCGCTAGAGAGAATACAGAAACAAGAGCAGTTCGATAAACGTCTTACTGGACCTTTTTCATGAAGCTAATGGGTGAGTTAAAATATGTATCCATTTTATGTGTTCTTGGTGATACATTATGTACAGAATAAGGTTGTTAACGGGCTTTAGGATAACCATTCCAAAGGAAGTGAGGGAGAGATGGGGCTTAAACGTAGGAGATGAAATGGAAATGAAAGTTGAAGGAGATAAACTCATTATCCGTCCATTAAAGTTGCCAAAGGACCCCGTTCTCATGATAGCAGGGATAGCAAAAGGAGAAGCTGTCAAGCTAGGAGAGGTCGAGGAAGCCGTTGTAAGGGAAATCGAGGATAAACTCGAGAAAGGAGTGAAATAGATGTTTATCGACTCAACAATTTTCAACCATCGCGTTCTACCTCTTTTCTGAAGCATGAAGGACAAAGCAACTTATCCTTCAAAATCTGAAGGCACTTCCCGCAGTACAGCCTTCCGCACTTTGAGCATATACCTACGCCTACGTTTGGATTAACGGAGTGGCCGCAGCTAAGCGTTACAACCTCTATCTCAACCCTTTCCTTCATGCTTAACATCTTCAAACAGGTCTAGTACATGACCGCATCTCTCGCAGAATGCTGTTTTGTTAATCCAGACGATTCCCCAAGCGTCCTTTCCGTCGTCGCTTCTGTATTCCTTGCATCTCGGACAATAACCTCTCACTTCAACCAAGAAAAAGAAAAACTAGCGAAAACGTGAAATTTACCCAAATATACGGTCCCTTTTCCTAAAAATAGATTTTGTCTATTGGAGCGAGGGTTAACAACTCTTAATTCTTATATTCTGTAGTAAACAAGAGCAATCAATATATCTGACTCCTCTCCACCCCATTTACCAAGAGAGTTGCATGTGTAATGGAATATCCTCCTCAAAGGTCTTAATATCTTCTCATCGAAATGTGCTGGTGGCTCGGGTGGGATTACACCTTCTTTTTCGATTTTTTCTCTTAATAGGTTGAGAAGATCTCTGACTAACTGAAAACTAACACTCCACAGACGGCTCTGTAAGTTATGATCATCAAGGAACCTAAGTGCTATGTCGGTCCCAATAGAAGCCCACCTTATTTCCTGGTCTGGATCCGGATAGTTCTGAGGATTTTGCCACACTGCGGCTCGATAATCCTTTAATTCTATTCGATAGACCCCCAAGCTTAAACAGGTGTTAATTGCTTGTCTATGTATTTTAGGAGGAATTTGCTCTAAGTACTCTTGGGTTAGGAGAATTGGCCTTATTCTAGGATCTAGATCAGGTTCGGCGATATTCGGTATATTTAAGCATAAGTAAAAAGAACTTTGATGATACGTTATAATGACGCCTATTATGTCTCTAGAATTTCTCTAAGACGTAACTTTTGGTCTAAGAGCTTCATAAAGTTGTACTTGCAACATCGGCCAACAGTAGATCTCATATAAAATCCACAAGCAAGCTCCCTATTTGTTAGTTAGTAGCAAATCACTACCTTTAAAACATTCTTTACATGAATTATGTGAAGAGACATTATACGCTGAGATCGAAGAGATACTATGGCCCATACTTATCCAAGAACTCCTCAGGTGTTAGTACATCGATTTCATCCTTAACGCCTTCATAGTCCCTCTTATTCCTTGTGATGAAGACCTTTACTCTGCCCTTTGCGGAGTGAAATTGTATTGCGTCTTCAAAATCCTCTATCCTATCTTCATTGAAGGCTGCTTTCATTATCTCACTCGTTAAGCCTATTATTTTGAAGCCTTTCGTTAGATCTAGTGTCTCTTCCTTGGCCCTTTCCTCAGAAGTTATCCTCCTTCTCAAGAAGTATATTATAGCTGGAGTTAAAGCAGAAATGTAGCCCTCGTTTCTCCCATCTCTGAATGTCTATGAACACGTTTACGTCCACGAATATCTTCATAGGATCACTCGTACCTTTCGGCTATCGCCTCAGCTATTTCCTTCTTCTCCTCAGAAATGGGTATGGGTGGGAGAGTCCCAACTAGCTTCAATATCTTGATGGAATCCTCGCTGAACTCCATTTCAGGATACTCCTTCTTCAGCTCTTCCTTCAACTCCTTCACCCTTTCCTCCTCGCTTTCCTTCAAGTACTTCCTTTCGAGGGCTGCAAGCCTATTCTCAGCTCTGGAGAGGATCTCTCTAGCTTTCTGCAACTCCCTTCTGAGGTAGGCTATTTCTTCTGCCATCTCTACCAATACTATTTTTGAGTTCTTAAATAATTATTGCCAAATTTGTAGTTTTTAGATCATAGAGAGCTTACTAAGTTATTGGAAGAAATGGAAGCTTCTATGCCCGAAACACTGATTTTATCCCTATTTTAATTCCATTTCATGGCCAAATACACGGTCAAAGATGCATTAGAGGAGTTAAACGAGCTAAGGAATAGACTTCAATCAAAGGTGGATCAGCTACTCTCAAAAAGGGAAGTTGAGAAAGTTGCCTATCTCCTATTCAGCCTTGAGAAAGAGGTAGCTGAGATCGAGAAGGAGGCTGAGGTTAAAGGGAGAGCTTGATCTAGGAGTTTACAGGACATTAGTTAAGGGATACCATGAGTTCATGAGGTTTATACTTGAGGAGTCTACAAAGCACGGAGTTGAGAGGGACGTCAAGAATTACTACGCCTGCCTGAGGGCTGAGTATGCTTTGAGCATGAGATCGTGAGGAGAGTAGTGCGATGTTCACAACGATTTTAAGATGATTTTGGTAAGCTCTCTCATATGGAAAATGATCAAAATAAAGGGATTCTGAATAAGGAGAACATCACTTTAGCTATAGCCGTTATAGGCCTTCTGCTTTCTGTAATAAATACTGCTCGTCCTTACTTTACGAAGGCACCGATAGAGATAGAAATAGTAGAATCGAGAACTATTGGCCCAGCACCCGGTGCTTCTTTCATAATTAAGCTTGATTGCATCGTTAAGAACTCTGGAGAAGTAGACGGGTTCATAAACAGTATTGAACTACAAGCTAGGACTAAGACGCTGCGATACGTTGCGATTCCAAAGGTATTCATACTAAAAGATCATGAGGTTGTTAAAGAGGTTAGAGTACCGTCTCATTCCAGCACTTGCTTTTCGATCCTTGCTACATTGGATTACGGACATTATCGACGAGAAGTATGCGATGATTACAATCTGACCATTTATTACGAGTATTTCAATGGTAGAAGTACCAAGTTAGGATCCGTTGGTCCGCCCACAGGGATAAAATTTCGTCTCGAGTGGCATTATCCGTCGTCTGGTAGCATAGTTCATCAACAAGGGCAAAGAAAGGTTTTCTTTGATGTGTCCAAACCTTACAGAATACTCTCAATATCGCAGGTTCTTAACCAAGATACGGCCTCGCCCTTCTCGCTAGAGACTGATTACTTCAATATCGAAGATCTAGAGAATCTTTCACTAAGAAACATAGGAACCAACACGATCTATATAGAGGCGGTTAATTGGGACCTTTACGACGGGACATCTGGTGAACTAATAGAGTATGGTCAGATAGAAATGGACAGATTTCGTCCCCTTGATGTTCTAGGTACATTAAGGCTGAATCTGACACTACCACTTGATATAATGAAGACGGAATTCGAATACCGGAATAGCGTATGGCTCTTGATCTGGATAAGGTATCTTGAGATGGGTAGATACAAAACAGTTGAAATCGTCATTCGACAATCTGTACGTATTTAGTTTGAGAAATCAGACTAATTCTGCACAAATCCTTAAATTAGCACCAATTCATCTCGCAATTAATCTTAATGGAAGCGCGCGCTAAACCCCTCTCTCGCAGTGTGTTTTCCCCAATAGTTTCTGAAGTTAATAGGCAGATATGACCTTAGGAGTGACTGAATTCTACTTTGAATTCTCCCTTCTCCTATTTACATAGGAGAAGTTTCTCTTCAAGAAACTTCAGTTAATATCCATTGGGGATAAGCGATCTGATAAACGTTAGCGTGATGAGGAGGCTTGATATCTCTGAAATTGCATCAACCGATACGGGCTTTGACGAAGTTTCTGGCATAAAGAGGGTTTTCTAGGAATTTAGTCTTGAAGATGGATTTAGGTCTTTTTCTGAAAGGCTTATATCGTTAGGCTACAAGCTTGATTACAAATTGTGAATAGGACTTCTAGAACGTAAGAATAGAGAATAATACGAGTACGAAAATGACCATAATGTATAGTGTTTTTAAAGAAAGCAGGAAAAGTTTGTTCTTAATAGTATTGAATTTTCGTTTTTGGTGATCTAAATGAAATATAGGCTCTTAGACCTCCTTGCATGCCCTATCGATAAGCATTTTCCCCTGGAGTTAATAGTTCTTGAGGAAACAAAGCCACGTGAGGAGAAAGAGCAAAATAAGCCGCTTTGTGAGAAGTACTGCGGATTTCATGGGAAGATGGTGGAAGAACTCGATCCAGAAAGTCTAGCAAAGGACTGCGCTCAATGTCTATCCAAGGAGATAGTTAAGGGTGTACTGAGATGTCCTGAGTGCGGAAGGTGGTTCCCAATAATAGAGGAGATCCCACACATGCTTCCAGATGAGCTAAGGGATTCAAAGGAGGACATTGCTTTCCTTCAGGAGAATCAGGATAAACTGCCTGATGAGATCAAGCTTCATGGAAAGCCATTTAACTTAGCTTAGTCGCCCTAAAAAGAACGTTTTTATAAAATATAATGGTTACGCAGGAATCCAATACCCTAAGGACGATATTTTGGTGTCTTCATGGGAGAACTGATTGAGTACGCCAAGCTATCCGCTAAAGGAGGGATAGAACTATCCATAGGAATGGTCATATCCACGGCTCTAACTGCGATTGGAACAATCGTTGTTGCAAGACTCCTATCTCCTGAGCAATACGGCCTTTACACCATAGCTATGGTTCCTGCTGCCATGATAGGCCTCTTTAGGGATTGGGGAGTAAATTCGGCCATAACGAGGTATATCTCCTTCTACAGAGCTAAGTCTCAGGAGCACAGGATAAGGTCGGTTCTTAAGGCAGGGATGGGGTTTGCAATCTTATCAGGTCTTCTTTCTGCTCTTTTCACTGTTGTGACCTCTGACTTGATCGCTAACTTAGTATTCAGGAAGCCGGAAGTAGCCCCTCTCATCAAGGTGTCTGCTATATGGGTTTTTTCTATGGCCCTCTTCAACGTGGGGTGGTCAACTCTCATAGGCTTCGAGAAGATGGGGCTTAACAGCATCGTCATAATATTTAGGTCTTCAATGAGGAGCCTTATATCCCCTCTTCTCGTTCTGTTGGGCTATGGAGCTCTTGGAGCTGTTATGGGCTACAGTTTTTCTGGCTTCTTAGCTGCTATCCTTTGCGTCCTATTTTTCATGAAAGCATATAAAGGAATTGAAGGAGATTCTGATTCCTCGATTAAAGGCACGTTGTTCATGCTCTTGGATTATGGCTTCCCATTAGCAATTGGAGCGATAGTTAGCGGCTTTGGCAACCAATTTTACAGGTTTCTAATGTCAAGAAGCTGCTCCTCTGAGGCAATTGGGAACTATGGTGCTGCATCCAACTTCCTCGTAGCGATGGGCCTCCTAACTTCTCCAATAACTACGGTTCTCTTTCCAGCGTTCTCGAAAATAGATGGGCAGAAGGAACCGAACAAGCTTAAGAAGGCCTTTAGGGCTTCTGTTAAGTACTCATCTGTCTTCGTAGTTCCAGCCGCTGTAGGAGTTATGGTAACATCTAAGCCCCTGGTTTTCACCCTTTTTGGTGAGAAGTACTCTCAAGCACCTGCTTTCCTATCCCTAGTGAGCTTGGGACAAGTCCTTTGTGCTCTAGGAGCCTTAAGTGCAGCCACACTTTTAACAAGCCAGGGAAAGACGAAGGAAATAATGAAGGCAAACCTCTTCTCCCTTGCAATAGGAGTTCCAGCAAGCCTCTTTCTAATCCCTAGATTTGGGATATATGGGTTAATAGCGACTATTCTTCTAGTTTCCTTTATCACGATCATTCTGCTGGACTACAGGATTTTTAAGATATATGGGTTCTGTATCGATTTACACTCATCTGGAAGGATTTTCTTGGCATCCTTGTTCATGGCTGCCATAATCTATGGGGTAGAAAATCTGTTGGCCTCACTGATGCCTTTGATCAGGCTAGTAATAGATGGTCTAACTGGTCTGCTTGCCTATTCAGCGTTTGTCATAATATTCAATGGAATAAGTTCTGACGATATTGAAAATCTAAAGACAATTTTCAGCAAAGCGGGGATAGTTGGGAGGGTAATTGTAGGATTTTTGAGCGGAATAGAGCTTCTTAATGAATGGATGAGGGGAAAATAGTTTTCAGAAGGAGTTCATCTAAGTTTTTTCCTTGTAGTGGGTGATAAGCCTCGTAAGGGTATATGGAGACTTGTCCTCGTCTTGAACCTAAGCGTGCCTCAGATTTTGTATAGATCTCTACCTATAATCCTAGCCCTTTACGAGCCAGAACATATTTTGCTTTAATCGGCTCTAGTTTATTACTTTAAACTGGAAGCTAAGGAGGGGAAGATATTGCCAGACAAAGATCTGATAAGAGGCGAAGCTAAAGACATCAAAAAAAATCAGCCATGTATGCGGTATAAGATCATGGTTAAGGGTATTAAGGTAGTCGTTAAGGATAGGAGACTCTTCTACGATCTTATGAGTGCGGCTTTCTCGAGGTGCAATGATGTTAGGATCTTGCTAGGCAAATCTAGATAAAGTTTTAGGAAGCTTTCCTTCCAAACGTTTATCTCCTAATTACCTTCTGTAACAGTTACTCTCTTTTTATCTTCTACATTATCCAGCTTCCTTCCTATTCCCTCTATTGGTATAGGAGGGTTATGACGAGTGTTTTTCCTGGTCCAAGAGTTCTGAAATAATGGATAAATTGCCACAACTCTTCAAGATTTACAAAGTTTAATGATACCTCCAACAAGCAGAAGCAGTAAGTAGGTAACTATGTGATTCTTGAGCGAAAATAGAAGTGCTAAATGATTGGATGATCGCGTTGGGCCCTATCTTTCGAGGAGGAGATCATCTACTTTCTCCCTATAATAGGAGACCAGTCTCCTTATGCCCTCATCTAAGCTTGTCTTTGCCTTAAATCCAAGTTGAGCCTCGGCCCTCGTAGTGTCTGCCCTGGTCCTATAGACATAGTTCTTTATGGGACAAGGAACATATTTTGGCTTCAGTTCAGAGCCTAAGATCTCTCCTATCATATTAAACACTTGGTTAAAGCTCGTCTCAATTCCAGTTCCTACGTTGAAGATCCCATCCTTCCCTAATTGCATCGAAATTAAGAAGGCATCGACGACGTCCCCAACGTAAATGAAATCCCTAGTCTGGCTTCCATCCCCATATATTACAGGCGCTTCTCCCTTCAACATGCACCAGATGAATTGGGAGATTATGTTTGCGTACTTGCCCTTGGGAATCTCGTTCTCACCATACACGCTGAATAACCTAAGACCCTTGCTTCTAACCCCGTGCATGTTCCTGTAAAGCTCTGAAAGCCTTTCAAGATAATAACGGGCCTCTGTATAATAATCGTTGACAAATACTGGCATATCTTCCCTAAATGGGAGGGGATTCCCGTTATAGAGCGAAGAAGTGGAGGCGTAGACCAAAGGACAACTAGCTTCCTTACAATATTCAAGGACAGCTATTCCGTCCTCAACTACTTCTGAGACCAGGCTTGGTTTCTCCCTATACATCGGGGAAGAGGAATAAATTCCTAAGTGGAACACTCCGTCTGCCTTAACCTTTAGCTCAGAGATCTTCTTGCTCCTGCCCTTTATCACCTCTATTTTATCCATGACATCCTCTAGGTTTGAAATGGATCCTGTGTGAAAGTTATCTATAACTACAACCTCGCAGTTATGAGAAAGCAATCGCTTGACTAGTCTGCTTCCTATGAAGCCAGCCCCACCCGTTACGATGAATGTCCCTTTTTCCAGATTAAGTCCCATTTCTCTGTCATTTACTAAATGCTCCAGCAGATTAAAAGTCTTGAAGTTAAATCTTGCCTAGCATTGCCTTAAGTTTCATGGAAAGGACCGTCTTGAGAAATCTGTAAGTATCCCTTGTCATCTTCATCTTTGATCTCTCCTTTCCATAAATCGTCTTTATCTGCACCTCCCCTATCTTTAAGCTCAGCCTCTTTGCCAAGATCAGGGATGCTGTTTCACCCTCAAACCCCCTTGCCTCAACGTTCATAAGCTTGGTGAGGGCATCCTTCCTGTAGGCCCTGTACCCACACTGGGAATCAGAAATTCTAAAGCAAAATAGTATTCTGAGCATGCTGGTCGTTATGAAGTTGGAGATTTTCCTTATTAGGGGCATTCCTTTCTTAGATCGGTATCCTACGACCAGGTCAAAGTCCTTTAAAGCTTCTATGAACTTTGGAATTTCATCTGGATCGTGCTGTCCGTCTCCGTCCATCTGAATTATCAGGTCAGATGACTCAAGGGCCTTCTTGAAACCGTCACGAAGGGCAACCCACTTTCCCATGTTCTTCTCATGTACTATAACAATGGCCCCATTTTCTGCAGCTATTTTTGCCGTTTCATCCGTGCTTCCATCATCTACAACTATTACTTTATCAACATGCTTTTTAGCCCTTGAAATCACATCTGCTATGAATTCCTCCTCATTGTACGCTGGAATCACTACCGTAATCCTTTGCAACTCGATCAAGCATTACACCTAAGGCGTATATATCTATCCTATCACATCTTATACAATGGGCGGGGCTCTTATCCTCTTCATGTAAGAGGCTGCCCTAGGTCTAGTTAGCAGGTAAAGTATGATGAGAGAGTAAGCCGTTGGAAGGGTTAGGGAAAGGCAAGTAAAGAGTCCCCTAATCTCTCCTGCCATCCACATCAAGGGAATGCTGTAAATGAGGGGAAGGGGGGAGAATATCAAGATCAAGGCGTGGATTATTATAGCGCTAATCCTTGCTTTATCGTAGCCCATCCATAGGAATAAAGATAAAACAATCAAGACAAAACCGAAGATAATAGATACTGAGGATATGGCCAGTACGTGAGTCTGACCTGACGTTCCCTTGAAAAAGAGGGTTCCAATGCAGATGAAGAAGAGACCACATATGATCATGAGGACCGTTGATATCAATATTTCGAGAGGCGCCTTTCTCATCCTTGTTTAATTGTGATTTTCAGCATAAAAATTTCTATCAAATTCACCCTACCTTAAACGAATTTTCAACGAAGAGTTCCATGCCAGTTGAGAGGGATCAGGAAAGGGTAAATAATCTTGCCGTGTCCAATAGCTGATGAATTCCGAAGTCTCTGAGGAAAGAGAGGCGTGGATCATATCCATTGGAAACGAGTTGCTCATAGGTAAGGTAGTAAATACCAACTTCTCATGGCTTGCAGAGCAGCTCGAATCAATCGGTTACAAGGTTAGGAGGGGAATAACAGTTATGGATGATATAGAGGAGATCTCATGGGCTTTTAGGCAGGCTTTGTCCTCAAAGGCGAGCCTAATAATATCTACAGGAGGTTTAGGACCAACTTATGACGATAAAACCAGTGAAGCACTGGCCTTCGCCCTTAACAGGAGGTGGGAAATTAATGAGGAGGCTCTAGGGATGGTGAAACGGAAGTATGAATCGGTTGGAATGGAACTCACTGAACACAGGATAAAGATGGCTAAGTTGCCTGAAGGTGCCGTTCCACTTGAAAACCCTGCTGGTACAGCTCCAGGAATAATGGTTAGGGAAGGGGATAGCTTGATAATCGCACTGCCAGGCGTTCCGAAGGAAATGAAAGCAATTTTTAACGATCTAATAGATGAACTAAGAGCCAGAACTGGAATTATGGTTGCAGAAACAGAGTTTTCGGTCTCCGGCATTCCTGAATCGTCCATCGCTCCTCTCATCGATGAGGTGGTAAGGAGGTACCCGGCTGTTTACGTGAAAAGCCATCCAAGGGGGAAGGAGTTGGAGGCTCCATTGCTCTTAATACACCTTTCAGCGAGAGCTCATACCAAAGAGGAAGCTTTATCTATGGTGAAGGAGGCAGAGAGCATGCTCTTATCCATGATAAAGGAGATCAGAGGCAAGATCACCAAAGGATGAGCTGTTATCTAATCATCCTTATCAGCAGGAGTATTGGGTCTCCTATCCACATCGTTATCACGTATCCGGCCAAGATGAAGGGAAGCATAGGAATCGAAGGACATATCCAAACAAGAGGCTCTTCTGTCTTTGGAAGTTCTTCTTTAGTCTCAGGGATCGAGAGAGCTGAGATTAGCTTGAACCTTTTCTTGGGCGAACTCCCTTGTTGAGCGACTGAGAAAAATTTAAACTTATGAGCTTCTTCAGCCCGAATCGCGATTGCAAGAAGGCTTGCAAGAAGTTTCCTCGGTATAGATTCCTCAAATCCATAAAAGATCTTCTCTCCTCTAAATAATAATGCCATATTCCATGCTAGGAAAGAAATTGGAACTAGGAGGATTAACATGTTTGAGTACAACATCGTGCAGAAAGCTGGGGGGAACATGCATTTTCCTAAAGGATGATATGGCTGGAGCACGGTCAGCGTGATGAGAGCAAGAATATCTGCACCTCCCATAAGTTTAAGCCCCCAAGAAGCTAAAAGCACAATTATAAATGGGATTGAAAACCTGAGGTAACGTACAAGTAGCGTTAGGGGAGGCCTCTCCACAACTAACGCGTATGCGTCCAACGCGCCACCTAGCGAGATGCCAACCATCCACAGGTAATCGTCAACTTGCCTGTCCCTCATGTCTTGTATTGCGACTATAGACAATATGAGCAGTGAGAGTAACACTCTGATTTCCTCAAACAACCTTTATCCCGCATTAATCACCAAATCCTTTTATTTTAGATGTTTGCACTACTTAGGGGGAATGCACTTTAATTAAGAAAGCGCATTTCCGATGTTAAAAACTGAAGATTACCAATTTTAGGGAAGATGACCAAAAGATTTTTTCCTTTACTATGAACTTTTTATTTTTGTGGTTACTCTTAGAATAAGGATGACCCTCAGGAAAGGAGTCTCGCAGGTCACTACAGCTGTGGTGCTAATGGTGCTTGGCATAGCCCTAGCTGTCTTAGTCTATCAAGTGGTGCTAGGAACTAGCAGGGGTAGCTACTCAAGAATTGAGGCTGGTACTCCAAAATCTAACATAAAAATAATGGATCTCGATCCCGGAAACCCATCAAACGGAGTTCCTGCAAAGATCTATGTTAGAAACCTTGGACCATTGGACATCGAGTTCTCTGGGCCTCAGGAATGGCAGGTTTTCATCGACAACCAGCCGATGAGCATACTTACAATGGATCCGGCTCAGGGAACTCTGGGAGTTAACGAGGTACTCAACATAACCCTTACAGAGGCAGTTAACGCTTCATTTTCCCACACAATCAAGGTTTATGGACCATATGCTACCGTTGCGTTTGCTGGGTGGTCTCCAGGAGGGGGATGAGTTATGATGAGAAAAGGTGCTGGTACAATTCTGCTTATAGGATTTGCGATAACAGTGCTTATAATGACCCTAGCTGCCTATCTCTCCCCGCCAGAGATAAAGATGCAAGCGGGGGTACATGAGGAGTTTGTAGACTCGCTGTCCTACCTCACATCCGTGGTAGACACAGCCGCTAGGCTACCGGGCACTACGGAGGAGAAGGCGGACTTCATAAACAAGTCCTTCTCCTACCTGAGCAGGAAGCTTATAGAGAAGGGAATAAACCTCACATACATTAACATAACTCTTCCTGCTGCAGGCGGTGGAGAGGACAACGTTCTAGTAATTTACACGTTGACGAAAGGTGACACATTCTTCACAGGGATTCTGACCACAAATCTAACAGCTATTGAAGAGGGAATAGGATTTGGCCATGGTGGAGGGGGAGGAGCACCTCCCGGAGGAAGCGGAGGGGAATCTCCATTTGGAACGTTCCCAGGGAAGATAGCGTTCTTCCCTGACATCAAGCGGGTGCCCTCTCCGATCATGCTCCTGGTCTTCAACTTCGATCCGACCGATTATAACCTCACGATCGAGTTTGATGGTGGAGATTGGACCCTCTGGGGTTGGTACATAAACTTCAGGCCGTTGTGGATGAAGTGGTTCTGGGCACCGCGTACCATGGATGTGTACATCTCCACTAGGGAGGGAGGTATCACTGGATTAGGGTACGTGTACATCCAGACCTTGAGGACGTCATCTGGAGACGACTATGTGCACTTCTATCCGAAAGAGGAGCCCGATCGTGTTAGTACGACGCAAATTCACTACACTAACGACTTTAAAGAATTCATAGACACCTGGAAGGAAGGCATAAAGGAGGGCGTTAGCAATCTAAGGAGATGGGCCAGAGCAGGAAGGTAAGGGGTTTCAGGGTAAATGAAGCAGATAATAGCCTTCATCGTCTCTACTCTGATACTTTCAGTCTACGGAACCTATGCTGTCCTCCAACTTAAGACCTTGAGTACAAAGGTTAATGAGGCGGTTGAACATAGGGCCGATTTGGTGGTCAGGCAGCTGTTGGAGAACTCTGGAAACTGGTCTGTATCCCCTCCCTCAATAGGTCTGGCCGTCTCTGAGGAGGGACAAGCGGGAAAATTCGTATACCCTTACGTGATAGATGTTAATAAACTTAGCCAGCTCATCTCCCTGAATTACAGCACGCTAAGGGCCAGTCTTTCACCCGGGGACTACGATGTCAGGATCGTTTTCTATTATTATAACGAGAGCTCTGGATCCTTCCCCGAATCCCCGAGCCTAGTCATTGGATCCAGCATAATTGGTGAGATAAGAGCTACTAGGCATGTCTTAGCCCGTCTGTCCAATGGGACCTTATGCGAGGTTAGGGTTATCGTTTCTGGAGGTTAGGACATGATAAGCGAACCCATAGAGGCTGTGATAGCTGTAGTCCTAGTGACAATAGCCCTAGCGACTGTTATAACATACATGAGAGTTATAACAAGGCAGGAGATAGTTTCTGAGAGAGTTTTGGCAAGAAGCGTAGCCTCCGTTCTCGCCGATCTATATGCTAGAGACTTCGTAATGTACGGAAATATCTCATTTCAGGAGTTTAGGAACAAAGTTGGAGAGATCTGCTCTTTAACCTGGAAGAGAACTGGGGTTTGGGTAAACGTTAGCATGTACATGATTTTCCTGAATGGGACAGAGGTCGAGTTCCAGGTAAATTCCACGAAAGTCCCTAGACCTCAAGGAGACAAGATAATCGTCATGGTTCCTGTCATGCCCAGAAGCGCGAGCTCCGAGATACACTGGTACTGCCTCTCCTATAGGGATTCCTATTACGTGCAGCAGCACTCAGTAGGAGCCATAACGTGGTGGGAGGGGGAGACTGCCAGGTTCTACTTCGTAGCCTACGGAGAAGATGGTCTCCCGATCCAAGGGGGGCATGCCCAGGTGACTGTTTACACAAACCTGGGAGAACTGGTAGGTACAGAAGGGGCTAACCTGGTCAACGGAATGTGTAAGATCGCCATGACCATGGGAGGAAGCGGACCTGCTCCGACGAAAATTCACGTTTTTGCCAATTACACAGGTCCCAATGGGGAAAGTTTTCCAACTAGAAGCTTCTGGGTAGACCTGGAGAGCGGAGATCCTTACAGCAGAGGAGAACAACATCTCATAGTTAATGAGACAGCTCAGGAAGATCATCACTTCTACGCCGGAGAGACTATCTACGGGAGGACCGCCAACAGGATGAACCTGACGAGCATAAGGGATTTCCTTAAGGATTTGAGCCTGCCTCTCCCCATAAATAACATTAGCCTAGCTCAGGGTCCCTACAACGCCTCAATCATTAATGGATTCGATACAAGCAGCAGGGCCAACGTACCTTTCTTCATATTCCCCTATACTGTGAGAATAGAGGTTGAAGTGATAGCTCCAAGGGGATAGAGATGGAAGAGGTCGTCGAATCCGTTGTTGCTCTCGTCTTAGCTACGGCCATAATAATCGCAAGTTTGATGCTGATATATCCTTATATGAAGGCCAGACAGGCGGAGCAACGCCTTGAGATAGGGGAGAGGATAGCTTATTCCATCGCAAATACCTTGGAAGGGGTTGTTGCATCTGGGGTTGGGGCTTCCTCCACGATATCAATAGTCCTGCCGAAGGACATAGTTATAGTCTACGGGAACAACTCGGTGGATGTGGTGGTGATAAACGCCCCGAGATATGAGGACAACCTCACCCTAGCCAACCTTTCAATCACCTACATAACCCTGAACCCTCATGGAACCGAAATAATAATTTCAGTCCAACTAAAGTCTGGATGGCGGCTTTTAATGTCTGGACTGGCTTCTTCAGGCCAGGAAAACCAACTTTTAATTGAGTATCGGTCGTACAATGCCACGACAAATGTAGGTACTATAAGACTGCAGTGGGGAGGTTAGCTTGAGAAGGGCAGTAATTTGGACAGCTCTTGCATTAATAGGGTTTATCCTAGCTTCTTTCTTCCTGTTCATCAGGCCATATTTCGTGGAGATGAATTTAAGAAAGGAAGCTCAAGCCATAGCCGAGGTCGTTGCCTCAGAAATATCTTTTATGTCTAGAATGAGGGAAGGTGGAGCTTTATCTGGTCAGAGAATCGTTAACATAGAGCTTGAGGGGAGCAAAGTGGCTGAAATTATGATATACAATGAAAGCGTTGTCGTCAGGCTTATCTCTGGAAGGCACGCTGTCATGGCGAACATAAGCTATTACTCCTCCGTCCCTGTAAAGGCCCCCCCTAAAGTGTATAACGGTGAGGTTATCTTCCTCCTCTTCTATAACGAGACCGTGGGCTCTTACTTCATCCTCGTATCTAACATAGTGGGGGAAAGCCCAAGGGGGTGAAATCATTTCTACCTTGAAATATATGTAAAGTACTTTCGAGCACATATAATTGCTCTCCGGGCTCAGATGCCAAGATTATACTTTTTTGTGAAAAGATATGAGTATAAGAGCATTTTTATAGAACTAATAAATTACTTTATATAATACACGAAGGGATAAGAGGGGGTTTGAGCATGAAGAGAGCGGGAATCTCTAGAGTGGTTGTGGAAGTCATAATCCTCGTTATAGGAGTTGCGCTGGCCCTGCTGATCTTCAGCCCAA
>Ga0190286_1000022_pt1 | contig 95330 bp, 132 predicted proteins | sample 48691834_MG_FD_183241 | JGI IMG/M metagenome (GOLD analysis project Ga0190286, IMG submission 183241) | Hydrothermal vent microbial mat bacterial communities from Southern Trench, Guaymas Basin, Mexico - 4869-18-3-4_MG | ecosystem: Environmental > Aquatic > Marine > Hydrothermal vents >... | reverse complement strand
CATTTCTCCAAATTTGGAGAAATGGAAAAAAGCACAGAAAAGGATAACCAATGGTTTGTAGGGATAACTTTGAAGATTTAACGTTATCCTTGAATATCTAAGAAGTTTTAGTCCATGTGATGATGTATATCTACATGTTCAGATAGGTTGGTATGGTTTGATTTAGGCTTCTATACAACTACTTCAACAGTTCTTATATACATTAAAGCTTATCTAATATGCCTTTAAGTGCGTTTCTTATGCTCACATCTTTAATATAACGTCTTGCTATGTAATTTTTTTTGTGGAGACCTCCATTTCACTCAAAATCAGAAGAGTAAAAGTGTTAATTTTACCTACTTAACTAACTTAACTTAACCAATAACATTAGCATAACAGCTAACCAAAACGATACTAAATACTCTCTTTGAGCATATAAATTTTTCCATCCCGCAAACCTCCACTTATCACTCTTACCCTTTCATTTAAAACCCTATGAGGGGGGGAATGCGGGGGGGAGTGAACCGAACTGTCAAAAATTAAGTGGCTTGTTTACAGATAAAAAAATGTAGCGTCCGCTACATGCTAAACGGATTTGTCAGAGCAAAACTCGAAGTGAAAATAGAACAAAATTATAGAACTTTCTTACATTAAAACATAAAAACAGGAAACACTCACAATGGACAAATACGAAGACGTGTGAATACTTTGACCTGGAAAACCGTAGGCTACATGTCGTGGAGCAGAAAACAAGAGCTGATAAAAATTAAGATTAGAAACTCCGTGGAAATCCCGCATTACTTCTTCATTGAACCTTCTGAACTTGAAAATCTCTTAAACAAAAGGACACGTAAAATTGAACCGTCAATTCCACCGCGACACAGTAAAGATCATTGGCGGAAGGAAGGCAAAGTTACGCTTACGAAAAACGAAAACAACATCAAGCTAACCCACATGAACAAAATCTACTTAATATCCGTGAACGACGTTTACGCAATTCTCACGCATAAAATTCCATACGCCAAAGTTAAAACGCTAGAATGATCTTAAACATGTAGCAGTTGCTACTTAGAAGGATATAGGAAAAATGAAAAACAAAGCCGCAATCATCAAATGGGTTATACGAGCCAAAAAACACCTAATTGAATATGGTTGCATGGGAGCGTTGTGGTACGAGCCTAACGGCTGATTGACGTTTTTATGATAATTTTTCCATTTTAAAGCTAAAAATCAATGTGTAAAATAACGGCAAAATTTTTAAGCGTAAATTACACACTATTTTTTCGTGCTTACTATGGAGCCTAAAATGTGGTCACCTCTCACAGAAGACTACAAACCTCCCGTTCTGCTTTTCAGAGACGAACACTTGAAAAGAATGCTTGAACTAACAACTTTTCCTATACCAGCTAATATATGGGTTCAAGGCGATAAAGGATTAGGAAAAACTCTTACCGCACGTTTCCTATCAGCCGAAATTGAAGCAAGAAGGATTGGAAAATGCTATTACGTTGAATGTCAAAAAACGTTTACAGCAACCTTAAAAGAACTACGCGATAATTACAAATTTAAAATACCGACATACGTGCTTTCACCAGCAACCATAACAAGAAAGATAGTTGAACAAACAGAAAAAGACGATTTGGTATGCCTAATATTTGACGAACCGAGAAAAGCTATGCAAATAAAAGACTTCGATAACGGACTATACTGGTTTTACAACTCCTTCCTAGGCAAAAGAAAACTGTCAATAATCATCTTATCACAAATAAGGTTTCCAGTAATCCACCGCATTTTCGCATCAGACACCCTGAGCAGAATGAGATTTAAACCGATACTGTTCGAAAACTACGACGTGCCACAAATAGTGGAAATTCTGAAACAAAGACTACAAATAATGCTTGATCCAAACCAATATGAACTAAAGGCAATCGTAAGATTAGCAAGACATATCAGACGCATAGGCGGAGACATCAGAGAAGCCCTAGACCTACTTGCCACAGCAATAAAACACGCAGAAAAAAAGGTTGACGTAGAAGCCGTAGAATATGCAATCGAATGGGGAAAAACAAGATGGTGGAAAAACGAACTCACATCACTCCCGCCGCACTGGGCTTACATACTATACTTAACAGCAGAACAATCAGTGCAACACAGCGAAGGAATAACAACACAAAGCCAAGTGAAAACTGAATACGAGAAAAAAGCAAAAGAAATAGGCTTCCAACCAGTCGGCAGACGAAGCATATACTACATCTTCAACAAACTAGCAGAAAAAGGCTACTTTGAACAGCAAAAAGCAGGAGCTGGCAGACAAATCCACACCATACTTGCAATGGATGAAGGCGACCGCAGACACATATTAAAAGCTGGAAAAGAAATGGAATGGGACTTAATACTCTAAAGTAGCAACCGCTACAACTTTAAAAAATTTTTAAAAAACCTTTTAGAGCTTCCAACCTAATTAAAGAACTGAACTAAAATGTGGAGGACATTTGCTAAACTATCTACCAAAGCTACAGTTAGATTCGTAGCCATTATTATTCTACTGCTTTCAACACTATTCGTTACCTCCCTAAACATATATGTAGCTGACGCTACAGTGACAGTTTCAAACATCTATCCACCTGACAACTCTGTTACACTTGACGCTACACCCGACTTCAGATGCACACCTACCAGTAATGTTAGCACAACAGTCAACATCACCTTGTATGTTGATGGGGTAGCTAGTGGAACAATATTTAATCACCCGAACAACACGGAAGCTACTATTACGTGTAATTGGACACTTTCCGAAAGTGATGTTAAGAAGCCTTGGTATTTTGCCATAACTGATGCGGATGGCACCTACAATACTGAAACGAGGCATATTGGCATCGGAGCCTATTTTAAGGCTCCAGCAACCCTACTTAATCCCAACGCTACAAGTGAACATTGGACATACCGCCTAAATGCTTCAACATCCAACTTAAACGTGGGTAATGCTATAACCATCCTGGACAAGAACATAACATTAGATGGGCAAAACTACACTTTAGATGGTAATGATGTAGCAGATAACGGTATATATTTTCACTCATCAGGCACAACAAATGTTACGATTAAAAATATTGTTGTAACTGATTGGGATACAACTGCAATAGATTGCAATGGTGTTAACTACAATACTTTTGAAAATATAGTTATTGATAGTTGCCCCGATTACGGATTAATATTATGGGACTGCGACAACAATATCCTTAATAACATAACTGTGACTAATTGCCAAAACCAAGACGCTCTTAAGTTAACATTATCTCTCAACAACATTATTTCCAACGTAATACTCGCTAACAATCATGCAGGTCTAACACTCGATGATGCCGATCACACAATCATTACGAACGCCACTATCTTGAATAATATAGTTGGCTTACACTTTTTCAGTTCCTATAACAATACCATTACTAATTCACGGGTTCAAGATAACACAAATGCTGGAGTTTGGATGGATCAGTGCGAAAACACAACCCGCAACATTTTCTACAACAACATATTCAACAACACAAATAATCTTAGCTGGTATCAAACCCCATATACCCATAACTGGAACACTACCAGACAGCTAGGCACACGTATCTACTCAAACGGAACGTATATAGGTGGAAATTTTTGGGCTAAACCCGATGGGACAGGACCAAGTGAAGTAGGGGAAGACGCAGATGGTGATGGTTTCTTAGATGCTCCAGTTCAAATTGGAGGTTATAACAACTATGATTATTTAGCATACAGTTTAAGTTGCGGAGAAATATTGAAAATCAGACCAGTAGACAGTAAAGGTAAAAATCTTCTGAATGCTTTAGTTATCATCAACAATGGAACAGAACACAGCATGTATGTAGTTGACGGTTGGGCTAACTGGACGGGGCAAACCTACGGCAACACGGTTTCCATATCCGTAACATTTCAAGACATCAGGGTAAACACTACAATGCTTCCTATGAACGGACTATACGGTGTTGTCGCGTTACAGTGTGACGTTTACTCTCTAACTATTATGCTTGTCGATGTTGTAGGCGATCCCGTGCCGAACGTTCCCTTGCTACTTTACCGTAACGGCACATTAATTAACGGAATGTACGGCTTACCAGATGATCCTAAAACCAACGCTTCTGGCATGTTCACTTGGACGCAGCTTGCTTATCAACCAGCATCCTACACAATAGTAGTTCCAGGAGCAACAAGTCAAACAGTCCCACTTACTGAAGACACCACAATCACCTTAACTATGCCACCGCCAAGTAGACCTCGCCCCTCACCCAAACCAGCACCAACACCACCACAATCCTTAATTGAACTAATCATAGCATGGTGTGATGAACACAAGCGAACAATAATAATTTTTGCAACGTTAATTATAGCTATAATTTATCTAATTAAAAAGAACAAGTAGCGACCGCTACTCAATAATTTCACAAACACGCTTGGCAGACTCTTCAGCATCGTCAAGTCCATTTTCATAACCCAAGTTTTCAAGTAATTCCGTAGAGTGTATAGCAACCTTTTCTAGGTCCCGCTTTTTAGCTGCAGATAACAATTTTTCAGCGTGAAAAACAATATTCTCGCTGTTGAGCTTCCGAAGTACATCAATTCGTTTAAAGATTGCTTCACAGACATCAGCCAAAACCCATCACCAATATTAGCTAATCTTCTATATTTTTAAAGCTTACTAAAAATTTTTTACAAATCCTTTTGCTGTAGCGTTTGCTACATGAAAACAAAACGTTCTCTGACGTCAGAAAACATTACCACTTATCCATCTTCTATACAACCGAACCAAACCGCGTAGGGTTTATCACCTTCCAAATTCTGCTCCGTCCACACCAAACAGATTTTACCGTGTTGAACAACCTGGTTTGTACTTAAATAGGCTGGATTATTGTAGGTGTGGAAAGGAAACGCATCTTGCACTTGCTTTTTAAGCCACCTATCACCATCAAACTTCAACAACTTAATAACACCATTAGAAATGTAGAACACATAAAGTCTACCGTTCTCACCGCAAGCAATAACGGGACAACTAGCCCCCTTCTCAACCAAAACAGTTTCACCACTCCATGAAGATCCATCAAAACTCATGTGACATAGTTGCCCATTATCTTTAATGTAAACAATATGTACCTTGCCTACCCCAAAACCATTAAGTTCTGGCTCACTGCAACCAGAAAGAGAAGTGTATCCTGGAGATATTGTTATGTTTAACGGCTCAGGCGGTTGCTGAAAATCTTTGTCATAAGCCCACCCCCACCACAACGTGTAATCTTTATTAACCGTTACAAAAACAGCTTTGTCCTCATAAAACGCAAAAGTGGCTGTTTGTCCCGCATCACTGCTATATCCCGATCCAGACCAAGGACTTTTACTTTTTTGTTCACTCTCTGGATACTCAGCCCATGTCTTGTTACACCAAGCTATAGTGTCGCCTCTTTTCGTCGTAATTTCAGGATGAAACGATTGGTATCTCACTATGAAATATCCAGACGTGTAAGCATATCTACAACATACTGGATTGTAATTGACGACGCAGGAAAAACACCGCCATTTTTCTTTTATCATTTTTCCATCTGAAAGCCCTAAACGCCCCCAATAGGGATAGTCATCCTTGCCATGCCACACTACTGCCTTCCCTAATTCGTTATCCCATCGCACATCCAAGTTTTGACCTAAATCTAAATGATCGAGTGTCGCGTAAGAAACCAATCTCTGCTTATCTGACCAATGAAAACCATCTGGACTTGAATAAGCTACAAACGTATAGGGATAATCCTCATAATATTCCGTTGTATAGCCATAATAAACGAAAACCCAGAAGTATTCTTGCGAAGAGCTGGAAACCAAGACTTTACGATGCAAGTTCCAAGCCGTAGCGTACGGACTTAAGACTTCACCTACTTTGCTTGCTGTGTCAAATAAGCCGAAAGGCAGCCTATGCCTATGCTCTGGGGTTTCTTCTTCTCTATGTAAGTAAGGGTATAGAAACCCCGTAGGCATTATGCACTCATACATTAACACCCCTATTAAAACTGCGATAAGAACAACCGCAAGAACCTTCTCAACACGAAACATAAATACACCTCTACATCACTACGCATTTAAAATTTTTCCACAGAGATAATACCGCACAAAATTTTATTATTTTCAATCCGAAATGTCTCTCAATAGAACTTTCTTCTATTATTGAACTCTATAAAGTTTAATTGTAAGTTTTGTTCTGGTTAAACTTACACTTTCAGAAAAGAGGTAGATTAATTGTCAAAACAAAAAGAAGTTGAAGCTTTAATCAAGTCAATAAAAGAAGGACTGCCTGAAAATGTTGAATTAAAATTTGAAGTGATTGACAACTATTTAACTATTAAACCTAAAGGCTGGCTTGCAGACGAATTCGCCCAAGTTCAAAACAAAATAAAAGAGTTAGGCGGAGAATACATCAGTGCAGGGAAATTCAGCCATTTCAGAATATTACTCGTACCGAAAGAGGAAAGCCTAAGAGAATATTACGATCAGCAAAAGAAACTTCGCCAACCACTAACTGCCAATCTGACTATTGTGTTGCAGTTGAACATTGATAAGCCTGAGCAACTCGAAAAAGTGCTGTCATTGTTGAAGAAAAATTTAGTTACAACGAAAACAGAATGAACGCCAATGCAACATCAATGCGTCTGCTACATTAGCTACGGAATAAATCGCTAATACTCTCTTCAACCGCTTCCGCTATTTTATACCCTATAGAATTTGCACAATTCAAACACAGCACTTCTAAATGATACGTGTCGATTAACTCCTTAAGCCATGGACGCAAGGAAACATCAGCTCCGCAAACGCTACACTTGCCAACAACATCATCGTCAAAGTAAGACGTGAACCCCGCGATAACGGTATTCAATTTTCCCGCTGCCAAACACTCTTCCACAGCCTCCCGTAACTTTTTGTCAATGAACAGCAGATCCGCCTTCGCCTCTTCACTTACCCTAACTCTTTCAATCAAGACTTCTCACCCATTTTAATGTTCGATTTTATCACCCTAACCAATACTTCAAACATCAAACATCTTAAAAGTTTGGGGGCGTGTGGGCGGTGCCTTGGAGGCTTTGGCACCGACTTCCCGTTATTAACCCACTTTTTAAGCTTTAGATGCCCCGTCACTATTTGAGGCTCACTTGTGGAAGACGCCCATTCCACTTTTAATCGCATTCATCCCCACCTACCAACAAAGCAATCCCTATCACGATTAAAGCTATTGAAATCAACATAAGAACATCATCTATACCAAACGAAACACTCTGCAATTTCTCCCATGTGAGGTTGTATAAAACTGAAATCCACATCTTTAAATAACCACCTAAAGTTTTACTTTAGTTAACAAAATTTTATTTTAGTTAACAAATATAAAATATTATGTAATTATCTTCTATTTTCACTTTAATCCATCTCTCTCCACTAACCAAAAACGTCGGATCAACAAAACTTTTAAAATCCTAAAATCGCATCTAATCAACTATGCCAAAAAAGAAGAAAGAACCCTTAGTTTTAAACTTCAAAACTGCCTACGAGCTAATGGAAGAAAGGAAGAATCTCAAACGCATAAGCACAGGCACACCGATAGACGAACTTATCGGCGGAGGTATAGAAGAAGGAGAGACGATAGAGTTCTACGGTGAATATGGCAGTGGAAAAACTCAAATTTCTAAAACGCTTGCCACGATAGTTGCTGGCGAACAAAACCAGCAAGTGGTTTTCATAGATTGTGAAGAAACTTTTAAACCTGAACGTATAGTGCAGATAGCCAAAAACAGAAATCTAAACCCTGAGCAAACACTAAAAAACATTCACGTTAAGATCCCGCTGACAACAAACGAACTTACAAGCATCACAGAAAATCTTCCAGAAAATATAACTCCCAAACTTCTAATCATAGACGGATTAACAACACTTTTCCGCGTAGAATACATTGGAAGAGAAACATTAAGTGAAAGACAAGGACACCTACGCAAATTCTTATACACCCTGAAAAGATGGGCAAAACAAACCAAAACAGTTGTCGTAGTCACCAACCAAGTCTACGCGGATGCGGGAGCATCCCCATTTATGCCACTTGAGTATAAGGAACTAGCTGTCGGCGGACACACGCTCTATCACGCAATCGACAACCGTATATTCGTGAGAAAAGCAAAAGGCGGAACAAGAATAGCTAAGCTTGTAGATTCGTCAATGTATCCCCCTGCCGAAAGACCGTTCAGAATAACTGATAGAGGCGTAGAAGCTGTGTCGAAACCTACTGAACCAGAAAAATGAAGGTGGTTAAAGGTTGGAGATGCGGTGGGTTAAACTTGTTTTTGCTGGTGAAGAGTTCGAGTTTGAACCAAGGCTCAAAATTCTCAAATTTCATATTAGAGAGCCTTTCTACTCAGCGGGAAAGCAATTTGGATGGGGAAAGCCTACTGTCGGGCTTGGAATTAACTACGATGCGTTAACTTTTGCTGTTTCACATAACGCAAAGATATGGGTACAAGTTGGATCAAGCCCTAAAATCTACGAGATAAATGCCAAAACATGGCTCGATTTTGTCAGACGATTTAAATCTATAGATAAGCACACGGGCATAGCCCTTTACGTAGTGCAATGGTCAGAGAAATACTTTAAAACATTATCTCCCGAATCTACTCTGCTTAAATAGTCTTCATTCGTTTTCGCTCATCTTCCACAGCCCATACGGGAATAACGTGAGAACAAAATATAGCGAGAAACATTGGTATCACAAAGAGAGGACTAATCATCATCAACAATACAACACAGATAACAGCAATTATGAGAAATATCAACCAAATGCAAAAGAAGTATTGACTATACTTCATTCCCGCCCAACCTTCTCTTAAGTTGTTCAATATCTATTCCTAAACGTTGAAAGAATTTACCAAACTTCTTTTGTTGTTGCTCCAGCATTCTTCTTGCTCCATCAATCACATCAGGAGAACCATCTTTGAGTGCTAGTCTAACAATTTCCTCTGGATCAATGTAAGGATGAAGAAGAGAATAACCGTAATTCATGCACCCTACAAACATACACTTAACCATGAGTTCATGGTCAAATCCATATTCTTTTCCAGTCTTCTTCTTCAACTCTTTTGAGACCTCGCAATTAATACATCCTCGAACCTTAATGAAATAAGGGATTACTATTCCCTCACTCATTTCCGCTCAGCCTTCATTCTGGGGCATTTAAGCCATTCTTTTAAATCTTCACGTTCAGGCTGCTGTTCCGAAGCTTTTTTAATTTCTAAATAGTAGCCGTATTTCATTTGACAGTAAACACATCTTGAATAAGGTGAAGCATTAAGCCAACGATGACCATTTTCTTCAATAACATCACTCATTCCGCTCAACCCTCTTCACAATCTTATACAATACATCCAAAGCCTCATTAGTATTGCCAAGCTCAATCTGAGCAATAACATATTCTAGTTTCCCAACATCGACTTCCACTTTCATTTCAACTTTCACCCACCCTTTCTCTGATTATTTTCTGCTCATTTTCTTCATTTCCTTTTTTCTCTTAAAATAGTCCCATATTAATCCAGTAAGTAAGCCTAAAACGAAAAAGAAAACTCGCTCTATCATTTCCGCTCAACCTCGCTTTTATCACTTGTGGTGAATACGTCAGAAAGAAGTTGTTCCCAATGTTTGCGACAAAACGAAAAGTGCTTACTGAAAACCTCAGCTTTATTCTTACAACCTTTAATATCACATTTCTTCATTTCCTGCCCAACCACCATGCTGTAATTAACCCAGCTACAATTCCCGCTAAACCAACGATTATGATACAAATTAAGAAAACTATATCTTTACTCATTTCTGCCACCATGCCTTACGAAGCGTTTTCCTTTCAACTTTGATGTCATGTTTTTCAAGTTCTTCAATTAATCTAAGTGTTTTGCTTAGTGGGGGTTCTGGAAGCCGATGATTATAATTGTCGTAGCCGATGGAAACCCCGAATTCTGGTTTAATGTTTAAAATCCATTTGAGAATTACATCTAAATCAAATTCAAGAATAGGTTCTATGCTAATGTGTTTCTTGAAAACTTTCAGATCGGAATGTGTCATATAATGGTATCTGTCGGCTGGATGTGGAGCATTAGAAATGTCTTCATACCACCATAAACCGATGGCTGGGTGCTTATCACACATAAAGTTTGTTTCTATAGTTGTTGATAAAATAACATTTTTCGGAATATCCGAGGCAAAATCAACCATTCTCCTTGGATTTTTCGTTTCAAGAAAGAATGTCGTTTGAGGATACTTTCTAATAACTTCTAAAACAGCAATTATTTCTTCATAACCAGATCTTCCACAGAATAAATCACCCATATCAGATACAAAAACCAAAGTGTTAGGCTTAAACTTACGATTTAACCTTTCCTTATGAAGGTGTGGTGTAAACCATCCGCATTTCGGACAGTTCTTCTTTTGCCTCTGAGCTTGACGCCTAGCCCAACAGTAAACACAGTTATGGCTACATCCAACGAGAGGACTCCAAGTTTCCGTTACAAAACCAAACATTCGATTTTTACGTTTATCTTCACTCATTTTCGCTCAACCTCTTTCCACATTTCGGACAATCATACACTTTTATCGTATTTTTTGTCGGTCTTGCTCTTCCCCTTTCCGCATAAACTTTTAATAATGAACCATCATCTAATGTTAGAACTACATATCCCGCCCAAGCGTTTCCAAAATAAGTAACATCTACTATCCTGCGTCCATCTTCAAGGCATTTACCTTTCCACCATCGCTCATAAGTTTCTTGATGTTTCCAATAACCACACAACAACTATTTACCATCTCCATGTTCAGTTTCTTTTTTCATTTCCGCTCATCTCCGCTTAACAGAATTTGCAAAATTTCGGTAGCGAACTTTTTCACTTCCGCTAAAATATGCAATACCACATAATGCCGTTCCAGAGACAAGCATATAAAGTAAAAATTCGGCGAAAGGAAGAAAACAACTAATGACTAATGAACTGAAACCCCAATAGATTAAGAATATAAGCCAAGATAACCAAAACCAAAAACGCTTTAGTCTTTCCCTATTCATGCACTTCATTTTCACTCAACTCACGTTTGTTTTTGTAGAAATGTTTGCTCTCCAATTCGAGTAGGATTATTAAAATAAGAACTATACTACCCAATGCCAAAATTAATGGAATATTATCAGCTAACCGTAACAACCACTTTATTATTTCAACAGTTATATCTACCATCTTCGCTCATCTCTTCAATTTTAGATAGCCACCATCCGAAAAGTACGCAAAATGCTGAACAACAAGAAACTGCTACTGCAAAAATAAGGTTTGGGCTACAGAAAATAAAAACGTCAAATATAAGAGCGATGATGCACCAGAACCAGAAAACTTTATCATCCCACTTCATCTCTGTTCAACCTCTTTTCAAATATTTTTCTTCAAAAAAAGCTTGTCCATTCGTTCTCTTATTTTCGATTTCCACCAGCATTCATAGCAAATCCATTTTTTTTCTTGATAGAAAAAGGCTCCACAGTCATCACAGAACAATCTTCTACAGTAAGCACATTTATGTTTCGCCTCTTTTTCCCCGCAAATTTCACATTTTCTCATTTCTGTTCAACATCCTCTCTCCTCTTTTTTCCGTATAATTTCAATAGAGTCTTCAGAAATTACAAGCTGTTCCACATCCTTAACTACAGTAAGAATAGCTTTGATTTCCTCTAACTCAGCTTTTCCAAGAATAACTTTCATTGTTCACTCAACCTCGCAAATATGTATTCTATCTCATCTTTCAATTCAGAGCATTTACTTGCTTCCTTCAGAATTTTCAGTTTAGTTTTAAGAGGTATTTGTGATACTGCTAGATTTCCTATTGCATCTAACAAGCTAATCGTTATTTTTGATTCTTTATGTTCTCTCATTTTCTCTCAACCTCTTTCCTTCAGCCAACTCCTCAAGCAGTTTTCTCGCTTCTTTAATTGCATCTTTATGTATCTTCTCAAAGATTTCCCTCATTCCCTTCTCGATTTCCACCCATAACTCTGGATTTTTCGTTATCTTCAGCAACCGCCAATCTGGAGTCGGACAAGCCAAATGTGAACCTAACCCCATTAAATACCCTTTCAAGAAAGCCTCTTCCTTTGTTCTTGTAGGTTGTATATTGCAGAAGAAATTAACAACCTTCCTTAAATCATCTACCATATTTCTTCCTCTTCATCAACCTTATCTGGTTGCGGAATAACAAAATCTGTGTGATGTAGAATGGTGTGGGCATAAGGTTTCGTAACTGGTAGCCCTTCCATTTTACGCCAGACAATCCATGTGTCAGCTAAAAACCGTTTAACCGTGAAACGCATAGCCATTAAACGCACATGCAGTTTGGCTCCCTTCTTTTTCTTTTCAATAGCCTCATGTAAATCTGGACGGTTTAGATAATACCTTTTTTTCTCATCGTAAATCCGTCTGTAACGGCTTTTCGTTGCTTTCTGCTTTTCAAAGCTTGAAGCTATTTTCCACATTAACGTTTTCAAGTGAGGATTATAATTAATCTTCTGTCCTCGCTTACGTTTTTGTCCAGGAGCCATGCCACAATACTTCCACAGTTTGCTAATGTTGTCGAAACGGCTGATTGGACCTAACCATGCGATTAAGGCACTGCTCAGTATCGGACCTACACCGTAAATCTTGCTAAGCCAATTAATTCGTAGTGGGTGATGACTACTCCAAGCGTCAAGTCTTTTGGCAAGTTCCTTTTCTGTGTAAAGTAAGCTGTTGTGATACCAAACTAAATCTTTAATTTCTGATGGAACTGGCAGTTTGTTTTTTATTATTTTGTGGGCGATGGTAGAAGGTTTAACCGCAACTTCCATCTGGGTTTCATTTGGCTTCTGGCTCGCATTCTTAGTTTGGGGTTCAATTTCAGGCTGGCTCGCATGCCTAATTTGGGTTCCAACAATATTATGGCTTTTGACGTAGGCAACTATGCGGTTAAATGCTTCCACACGCAATTTTTGAATATCATAGTATTGCCCAACCAAAAACCTAATTTGCTGTTCCATACTTTTTCACCACGCATTCTACACTCTGGGTTTCAACCCTTTTCTGGCTCGCATACGGAGTTTGGGTTTCAAATTTAATGTGGCTCGCATGCTTACTCTGGTTTTCAATGATAAAATGGCTCGCACGTTTACCCTGGTTTTCAATATTCCCATGGCTCGCATTCTCGTTCTGGGTTTCAATACTAAAATGGCTCGCAATTCTATCTTGGGATGCATTTTCATGTTGGCTTGCATACTTACCTTGGTTTTCAATGATGCGATGGCTCGCAACTATGGATTGGGGTTCACGTTTAGTGTGGCTCGCATTCGCGTTCTGGTTTTCAATTCCAAGTTGGCTAGCAACTATACTTTGGTATACATCTCCACATTGGCTTGTATTTGATTTATGGTTTGCGAGTTTTTTCTGACTAACCGCAAGTTCACTATGGTTTTCATTACCGAAATGGCTCGCACACATATCCTGTCTTCCCACTTGGATTACCATATTTCTTCCTCTTCCACTTCTAACTTAGAGGATAACAGCATCTTTCTAACGCGTGAACTACGCTTCATTTCATTATTAAGCAAGTTAAGGTAACGCTGATACTTGCGTCTTCTCTCCCTAATTCTGTATATCCATTGCCGAATGGACGCTTCAGGTAACTTATACTCGGTTGCGAGAGCTTTAACGGGTTTATTGGCTAACTTGCGGACAAGTTCTAAGTCTCTCCTCTGCATCTCTTCGAAACTAGGTCTGGGCATCCATTCACTTCTCCTTATGCTATTTTAGTTATCTATTTAGTATTAAAACTTTACTGATAGACATAAATTACGATTTTAATATAACACTTTAACGCAAAAACCTTGCGAACCAACAATCTTTTAAAGTTGTATGCTCTACATTGACGACTAAAAAACGCCAGATAGTTTAGCGGGGTTTTGTAGATGTAGCGACTGCTACGTTGGTTTGAACTCGTGTCTTTTCAGTTCTAGATACAAGTATCCGATGCTTATGAATAATGCACAGTTTAAACTTATGACTATCAAGTAAACTAGTGGCATGTTTAGAAAAGGTTCGGAGGTTAATGGGCAAATTTTCACCGTGAAAAAAGTTAACCAGTAACCATATATCGGAGGAGCAAATCCATCAGCTCTGCCACCGAATGTGATGACATCGAAATATGCTCCGAAAGGTAAACCGAAACGGTAAAACATGAAAGGCTTTCCGTAAAGCTGAACGCCCAACGGTATGAAAGAAAATATTGTAGCCAAAATTAGCAAGGCTAAATACACAAACTTGCCTTTACGCATCTTAATTCATCTATCTACCTTTCTGTTGTACTGCACTTTTAACTTTTTCTTAACATTCAAGATTTTTTGAATAAGTTTAATATGCCTAGCCCATGTTATTTTTCATGTTGAAGGATAAGACATGTCCTTAACCGTTGAGAAACATCGGCATGATAAAATTAAAGATTGGATGCAGTTGGAAAAGGAAGGGCGTAGAAGAGCGTATAATCGTGAAGCCCCTCCGTACGGCGACGTGGAATTTCTTAAAAAAATTAAATCTGCTGCAAAAACCATAAGTGGTCGCTTTTTTGATTTAGATTTACCTAGAGATTATTGGCTATTAGCTGATTTGGTTGGATCAGTTGCCGACGAAAGCCAAAAGCAAGTCCGTGAATGCATTGTATCGGACACTCCGAGGAAAGATTGTGTTATGGCAAAAAGAGATGATGATACTTGGAGAACTGAAAAGAAAGGAATTAGCTACGCTTTTTATGATTTGGAAATGGCGGACGAGGCTAGTAAGAGACTTATCGGTAGACGATGCACTTATCTGCGTGGTAGCATAGATCCCTATAATGAAAGTGCCTTTCTAAACGATTTGACAGCTTGTTTCCACGTGCTGCTCGATGCCTACAGAGACAAAGTTGCAAACTGGCAATTTTCTGGCAAATGTGCATGGCGGGTGGTTTAGTTGAAGTCTAACCCTACCTTGGTTAAGGCATGTCTTACGTGGGACAAGTTAACGGATAAACTTAAAACGTTAGACACCCCTGAAGGTTCCCCTTTTTACTCACCAGTGGACTTTGAACCACTAAAATGCAGAATAGACGGTAACCATGCCGAAGTAACCGTCGGCTCTTCACCTGGACATAGAACACACATCGATCTTGATGAAGGCACAGTTACATACTACGATAGAGATCCATCTGTAAACGAAGTGATGTACGACATATTAAGCAAGGAAGTCGGGTTGACTTGCTCAATTAACGTGTACGAAGGTGTTGGCTGTGAAGGGCTAACAGAAGACAAGGTGGAAGACGTTTTCAAGGCTATTTCAATGCCAACCAGCATGGACATAAGACTAGAAAGATGCGAAGCAATCTCATATAAAGATGCACCCCCAAACGTAGCTAGGCGAAAATGCAAACAGAGAGAGCTACAATTCTACAAAACTCACATCAAAAACGTGGTTTAGGAAAGGTTGTAGTGTAGCAACCACTACAAAAAGGAGGGCATCGCTATCTCTCCCATGGCATCCATTCACACGAAATTACTTTCTTTCTTACATTCTCGACTTCTTCACGACTGATAATACCCTTTTCAATCGCCCAATCTAACGTGTGAGCTTCTGCTTCTGGAGCAAACTCATCAAGACATTCTCCTGGTGTCTTATTCAGACTTTTCAAACATTCCACAAAAGCAGGTTGAACATCCTTTGGAATTCTTCCAATGCAATAGTTGAACTCTGAATTTGGATAGTCTACGGAGATAAGGTAATCGTTGACAACGGTACAAAAATGTACCCCCTCGCCTACAAGTTCAATCCATTTTGTGTTTTCCATTCTTTATTCACTTCTTATTTTCTGCTATTACATCTATATAGATAAAAATATTTACCTATGTAGCAACTGCTACAAGCATAGAAATTAGAAAGCATTCTTGAACAAAAGTATACCTACCTAAAGGTTCTACAGAAAAAAAGGGGGGAGTTTAGGTTTTAAGCCTTTTAATTTGCTTAGCTATGCCTATTGATAGCAAAACCGCTGATATTAGCAGAACTATCGGTGTAAAGTATTCGGTGATGGCTAACCCTGTCATGTAGCTATTCCATACAGCCGATACTAATGCAATCACAAATAGCAGAACCGCCATGACAAGCCAAGGTTCAATCATCCTTATGACAGACATTTCCTTTCGCCTATGACCAATATTCATGTGAGCCGATATTCCATGGAACAGCAAAGAAATACCACCAGTAATGACACGTAGCCATGTAAAGTCCATGGACATAGGAATATATAAATGCGTTATACCAGTCCACGGGAACCCAAAGGCTCCATGATCCGTCTGGATGATGATCCTTGTAGAGAGTGTCATACGATATATACATTAAACCTGCAACTGCTGCCGCTATCAAACCATAAGGTCCACCATAAGCACCACCAATGATTCCTACTAACAAACCAATGACAGCTAATGCAGTATCGGTGTTCATGGCTGTGGATGCGTCCAAATATAAACGAATAGCTGGAACATCACCCATCCAAATCCACCATGGATACGGCGGTCTTGGAATAGTAGTTACTGTGCAGTAGCTTGAATGTTGTTCTACACCGTTAATGTTTGTGACTTTCCATGTATCACCGTATCTCTTTGCGATCATGTGAAAAGTTTTCTCGTTTACGTTTACAACTGCTTCAACGTAGTCGCCCCTTTTGGCAATCCATTCTATACTGACGTTCTTGTTGTATCTCTTTTTTCTTTGTGCAGAAGTTGGCTGTGCAAAAGCTGGCATACAAGTCATCGATAACAGCAGAGAAACCATTATTACAACGAAAGCCTTAGTGATATTTGCTCGGCTCAGACTTTTCTCTTTCATCTCCACCACCTTTATCTTTTTCCTCTTTGTTTTAAAGGGGTAGCTCTGAAAGATAGTGAGAGGAGAGAAGCTGAAATAATCATTCATCGCCACCCCTACAATATCATTTTAAGTTACGCTTTCTTTTAAATGGGTATGTAAAACACTTCTAGAAGATAATTCTAACATAAAATTCTTTTTTATAAAAGTATTTAAGCAGAATTACAGAAAAAGGGAAATTAAGGTTAGAGGTAATAAAATGGGAAAAAATTATTCACCTTTTATTATAGTGGCTTTGTTTATTGCAATCGTAGTCTTTGTAGTTTTACTTGAGCCAGAGCGACTGCAACCTAGCGGAACATCAACAAATTATCCTTCAACGGGTTTCGAAGGACAATGGGGAATAAACCCTCAACCGCCAAGCGAAACTCCGCCAACAACACCGACAAATCCGTATATCACCCTTTCAATCACCCCAAACAGCATACAACGGGGTGAAACCGCAACAATTACAGTAACAAGCAACTTTCCAAACACGCAACTTGAAGTTCTCGCTAATTATGACGATGCTACACCATGGATTAGCTTAGGTTACATAACAACGGATTCATCGGGGGGATACGTGCAATCCAGCCCCGTTGAACCTGCTGGTTTCTGGAATGTAAAGCTCAAAGTCGGAAACATCGAAAGCAACGTTGCATCACTAACAGTTTACGGGATAACCATATACCAACTGAAAGACACGTGGAATGTCGGCGAAACATATAGCGGGGCGTTAACGGGAACATACCGCAATTGGATGGTTTTCATTCTTGTTAAGCCACCCACAAGCACCACTTGGAACTATTATACCAGCACGATGACAAACGAACACGGAGTAATCCCCTACGGAAGCCTTGAACAAAACATTCCCCCAGCACAAGCTGGAACTTCACACAACGTTATCGCCATTATCGATCCGAAACGACTCAAGCGGGGAAGACTACTGGATGGTTATCGAGGAATATTCAGGTGTCGGCATACCGTTAACAGCGTTCAGCAATCATGTTGAGAGTAACATTCTGACATTTCACGTCAGTTAAAGACAAGCTATGTAGCGACTGCTACGTTGGATTATTGTTATAGAAGCTTCTTTCATAATAATTTATTAAACTGTTCACTTCCTAAAATTTCTTGGGATTTGAAATGAGTGAAAAGAAAACTGTAGGTAGAAACGTAGCCATTATACTTGGAATTATCGTAATAATCCTTTTTGCTGGTCTTGCAGGGGTAGTAATCAACTATACGTCAATAATAAGCGAAAAGGACAACACCATAGCTTCATTAAATTCGCAGATAGCATCTCTACAAGAAACCATTAATATGTTTAATACATCTTACACTTGGCTAAAGCAACACAGCTTCACCTACTACATAGTTAACGATGCAATCAACATATCAAACATTGGAATTTTCCAAGAATCTTGGTTTTGGAATGAATGGACTATTAATGGAACAGTAACTAACATAAGCAACAAACCCATACAAACCCTTTATGTCTATTTAATACTTAGAAACCCTGACGGAACAGCGGACTTCGATCCTTATGAATATGAAAGAATAGAGGACTTGTATATTGGTGAAACGGCAACGTTCGAGTTTTCAATCTATGATTACGATGAAACTAAGACCGTGGAAATTCTCTTGGTATATTAGTGTTTGTGTAGGTAGTTTTGTTATAGAAGATTTTTCCATATTTTTTAAATATTCTTGTGGTTGTATGTTGTCGTAGGCGGATATGTATGAACATGAAGGTAAAGAAGGCTGTAATTGCAACGCTTTTAACAATACTGCTAGCAACAACAGCCTACGCAACAACTCAGTTATTCTCTTTTTATCAAACACTTACTGTTCCTTCAGCAACTCTTGAGTTTTATAGAGCTGACGGAGTTACGAAGATAACATCAGAATCTAATCAATCTGAAATCTGGTCGTGGAATGAGGCGACTAAAAGCTTCAACGCTACAATATATATCAAGAATGTTGGACATTCAACGATTGGTATCGTTACCTTTAATGCGAGTGAACTTTCTACTGGATGGACATTTTCCTATACTGGTAACTTGACCAACATAGCACCAGGAGAAACAAGAATGGTTCAACTCTCCGTGGCTAATCCAAATGCTGTTGCGGGCGATTCAACAGGGGAATTCTACATTAATGCAGAATGGTAGTTTATTTCCCTCTTTTTCTGTTTTTTTGTTTTCTATAAGTTTATTCCATAAGTCTTATATTCCAAATCCGATATATGAGAAACCATTAAAGGTGTACGAAATGGTTACCCGCGTTGATAATGTTTCCTACATGGTTCTACGTTGCTACTTGCCCTACTTAATCCTTAAAGTTCTCATGGTTAAGGGTTCATGCACAGCCTACAATATTATTGAAGTTATTGAGCAGTCGTTTAACTACAAGTTTTCGGCTGGCACAGTCTACAACATATTGAACGTTTTGGAAAGGAGAGGCTACATCAACCGAAAGCTGGATGCTCCAGAAATCATGATAACATCGCAGGGAAAAGCCTTAGTGTTGAAAGCGTTGAGGGAAAGCGAAACCGTAACAGCCAAAATCAACGCTTTTCTGGGGGATTAAAATGGTTAAGATGCGTTAAGTGAAACCGTAATGAAGATGTCTGAATGGAAGAAAATGGAAAGGAAAATTCTTAGCAAGAGAGCCAAAAAAGGTATGCGTAAACGTGCTAAAATGCTTAAATGGGGAAATCCAACCCCGCCTTTAGGCTACAGCCTTTCTAAGGCTGGTTGGCTAATCATTAATGCAGAAGAAGCAGAAGTTGTTCGAGAAGTTTTTGACAACTACCTTTATTTTAAATCAATGAGCAAAACAGCTCAAGCATTAAACTTAATGGGTTTTAAAACAAAATATAGTGGCAAATGGTCGGCTGGGGCTGTTAGAGACACCATAATGAACAAGATATACATTGGACAGTTCAGATACGCTGGCGTAAGCAAGCACCTTGAAGCCTTAAGAATAGTGTCGGATGAAACATTCAAAAGAGCTAATGAAATTCGACAAGATAACTACCGTAAAATGGGTTGGCGTTTTCAGTCAAGAAAAAAGTAGCGACTGCTACGTGTTTTTGAGAGAGAACAGAGATGAGTTTTTCCCCGTTCCGTCCGTATTATAGCTTACATTCCGTTTAAACTACGTGTTTTCAAGTCGTTTGCTTCTAAGTGTTTTTGTGTACCGCAAGGAAGAACTTTTCCTTGCTTCCTTCATCCTCGAAGCAATCTGCATTTTTCTCCTTTCTCCCCCTTTTATTTTTCCATAGGCACGTTAGGCTTCCACACGGTTATCGTTTATCTACATCTCTATTCTCTTTTCTCCACACTATCCAACCTAGCCTGAACACGTCAGCCATGTTGTGATAGATTATCTTCCATAAACATTTAAAATTTCCGTGATTAACAAATCTTTTCCATAGTTTAGGGACATCTCGCCCGTCAACATCATAGAAACTGTCTTTCAACCCGTAATCGTAGGCTGCCTGCCTCAAAGATTTCCGATACTGATAATACTCGTCATTCCAATCTGAATATCCTATACCGTACTCTAAACATTCAATCCAATTGCCTTTGAAACCTAAAAAACACTCTTCGAAACTGCAACTGTAAGCATATAAAGGCTTCTTACCCTTCAGCAAATTACGGCAGACACGTTCAAAAACACGCCACTTCTGAGGGTTCCATAAACCGTAAACATACAGCAAGTTCATCTCTAAAAAACCTAAACTAACCATGTGAACTTTATTCCTCTTCAAAACCATCCTACCAAGTTCACGATTATAAACTTCCATAGGCAACCCCGTTGTTTCAACATCAACCACAACGCCTTCCTTAACAGTGAAAGGCACACGTAAACTTACGCGAATATAAGGCTTAGAAAAATCTATCAAACCGTTCAGCACAGCATCAGACGAAAGAACGGGTTTCATATTAGGTAGCAACCGCTACACCTCTATACTAACAACTTACTCTCTTCATACAGGCTCTTCATTTTTAAGTATAAGCACGGGTAAATGCTTTTTAATATCGTTCCATACCAACCTTCTAGTTTTGTCCCACGATTCTGTAGTGAATGGGTGGAGAACTGTTACATCTGGTTTGTGATTATCTATTTCTCCAATAAAGTCATTATACCATTCTTTAGTTTTAACTGAGCATTTAGGGTTTTCAACAATATAAATGTCAATATCTGAAAGAGGGGAGAACGGCTTTTCACCGAACATACTCTTAACAGAACTTCCGAAAAGAAAAGCAGTTACGATACAAGGGTTGGCATTTACCTTTTGCTTCACTTGGTTAAGTACTTTTACAAGATCATCACGCAATTTTTATCAACCACTCCATTTATAAAAGGAGTTTATATTAATTTTTTCTCCACGTTTTAAAGAAGGTTTGTTCCAAAATCTCGTCAAAACAGATGAACATCTCTCTATTTCACACATTTTTCAGCTTTGCAGAAAACCCTCACCCATTCACCCTTAAGCTGCTCACTTCTAACCAACTCCCTACAACCTTTACAGTATTTTTCAAACGTTAAACGAGTAGTCACGTAAACATTTTTGACAACGTTTTCTTCACGCTTCTCAGAAACAAACACATCAAGAGTAGACATCATATAACACTATTACTTTTAAAACAAAAAATGTAATAAAAATATATTCCTTAGAATTGAGAGTGTAGCAATCGCTACGTTAAAAACTTTTTGATAAAACATTTTAAACAGAACTTTAACACACTATTAGGGGAAAAACTTAGTGTATCGGTTAAAGCGTTTTCTATTCCTCTCAATTCTCATCTTAACCATAATCAGTCTTACACCTATCACAGGAGTAGTCAATAACGTTTATCAGCAAAACAACCATAAATACTCAGATTACATCAACACTCTTGATCTTGCATATTGCACTAACGCCGCAACCTTTATAGCGTCAAGGTATAACGATCCTGCATTTGATATATATCTTGAACAATTACCTTCCACGTTAGATTATGTAGTTATCAGCAACGGCACATACTTTTACACCACCAGATACGATGGCAAAGTGGTTTTTGAAGGGACAAACGCAACATCCATAATTCAGCAAACACTAAGTAGCTTGACAAGCGGAAGAACTTGGTTTGAACGAGTGCTATGTAAAGGCGTGTTCACCATCAATGCCACAATACATATTCCTCAGTATACTGAACTTGAAATAAATGGATTAATCAAATTGGCGAACAACTCACAAAGTGACATACTGTCAATCGACGGGGACTACGTTTACGTTCACGGGGGAATACTTGACGGTAACAAAGCGAACTGTCCAAACGGCGGACGTGGAATAACCACAAATGCGATACACACATACGTAGCAATAGACCATATAACAATTAGGAACACTAAAGATTACGGAATAATGTGGTTGTATAATAGAAGCACCCTCTTCTTCTCAAGGATATTAAACTCAGATAGTTACGGTGTCTACACAAACGCAAGTTCATACGACTGCGTAATGGCACTAAACACAATTAAAGACAACGCTTTAGGATCAGTAGAGGTAGATGGAACAACACATGTCATGTTCGTCAGAAATATAGGTTTCCCAACTGAAGGTTACGGTGTTGTAACTTTTAGTGGAGACGGTTCAACAACAAACTTCACATGGGTACATAATCTTGCACTTACACCAAGCGAAATTGACGTTACACCATTAAGTGCTGATGCAGCGGGATCGTTCTATGTAATCGCCAACTCCACCCACATTACAGTTGTTTACCGAGGGGCTAACCCACCCGACTGGTCGTCTTCAGCTCCCCCATCAGGAACAGATAATGTAGTTTTGGCTTGGCATGCAGTATGTATACCCTAAAGTCGGCAAAAATCCTATGCGTAGTTTTTCTTTTTTATTTACTACTCATGCTACCTAAAACATTTGCAACAGTAACAATTCCACCATCGTGGCATGGAGGCAAATTCCCATCAGACAATTGCTACATATCCTTCTCCGAAACCCACACATTCAACAATGTATATAGAGATGAAAATAATTTTTGGTTTTTTGACGATTACGGTTTTTACGTTACAAACGCTAATGCAACAATAACTAACTTCTTTGACACAGACTTAAACCTTCTTGAGCTAACACTTTACGCCTCAACGGGAACAACAAGTGAACTTAGAGTATACATAGCCGACAAAGGAATGCCTATATTCGTATCAATTAACGGATTAACATATAAAGTTCCATCTTCAACAAAAACTGAATTCGACAACTTCAACGGAGACTGCTGGTTCTACAGCTCGTCCAGCAACATATTATACATTAAAGCACAACACCACTCTCCAGTCAACGTAGCGATAGGATGGGCAATGATTTCACCTTACGTTGCACCACCCACTCCACAACCAACCCCTACACCACCCCCGACACCCCCCGCTCCAACAATCAATTACCAAACACTAACAATAGTAATCATACTGCTAATTGTCACCATAGTAGTAATTCTTTCGAAAAGAAAGACGATTGGATAGTGAGCTACATCTGTTTTACTATCCAAATTTTTTTTAAAAACTCTAAAATATAGAAAGCATCAAACTACTTTTAGGGACTTAGATGTATGAAAACAGATCGTGTACATGCAAATCCGTTGTAGCCATGGATGCGATAAACGATGTTATACGTTTCCTTCGTTACCAAACAGAAGAACTTTCCAAACCGTCTAAACTAGCTAAAGAACTGATTGATGAACAAGTCAGATCAGCTTTAAACGCTGTAAGAGACGCCGAACAAGTCTGCAACTTAGACATGGAAGATGTCAAAGCAGAAATAAACTCGGCAAACTTAACATTCAAAAGCAATAGGCTGTTCACTTCATTAGATCACGCGTTTAATGCTAAAGCAAAATTCGAAACAAAAATATGCAAAACGGGTGTTTGAAATGGCTAAGTTGTTTGGCGAGTTGGAAGATGAACGTGGCATAGGAGTGCATAAAATAGCAAACAAGCAACTATGCTCAAGATTTTACTATGGAAGCCGTGAACATTCCGTTAAAGCCTTAACCGTCTGCCTAACAGTTGAACCCGATCCGTTAAAAATAAGTGGAAGTAGCGAAAAAGCCGTCGTAGAAGCAGAATTCGTTTCACCATCAGGATACCCAATCCACTTCCACAGAGAAGAATACCCAATGCCCGAAAAAACGGTTCCACTTGAAAAAGTTGCTCCCATAAGGAGGCGGTAACAAAATGGAGAAACGTGAAGCCATACAGAGAATTGAGAAAATGCCTACTATCAATGAAAAGGCAAAACATCATCTTAAACAACTAGTAGAATTCTGCGATGCTTTAGGTGGCGAAGTATCCGTCGTTCACTCTCCTGAAGAAATTTACAAAGGCTACGACTTCGCAACCGTCCACTGTGCCTTGCATGAGCCAATTACAGCTAAAGAAGTTAGACGCAGTAGCAACAAAATCGAAGTCATAACCGAAACCGAGTGGCATACCCTACATCTAGACCATCCAGCAGGACCTCCCCCCGAAATGGTAGTTTACCAAGACACCAAACGCCAAAGAATTAGACCTAGGCTAGACTCCTACTACTTGGATAAAGAAGGAATAGACTCTGTAGAAGGAAAATTCCAAATTAGTGGCTTCTCAGCACACATGCAACGCAACGGCAAATACCTTAACCTAGGCTTCTAGATGGGTATGAGGAAAATGGAGAAACGTGAGGCGTTAAATAAAATTAGAGAAATAAGAAACGTGAATGAAAGGGCTAAAAGACAAATGGAAGCCCTAGTTGAATTCTGTATTGCTATGGGCGGAGAAGTTAAAGAAGTTAAACCGCCAGTAGTCTTTATAGGCTACGGCTTTAGCAGAAGCAGAGTTAGTTGCCATATACCTAAGCCGATTATCGCCCAAAAAATTAGACGGGAAAGCGACAGCTTAGACATCATCACAAAAGAAGAATGGCACACGTTGAACTTATCTGGAATTGAACCATCTGAATTCGTTGTATACGAAGAATTTGAACGTGAACCCCATAAATTAACCTCCTACTACCTAGAAAAGACAGGTGAGGATGAGGTTAAAGGAGAAATTCCAATAGGCGGTTTTTCAGCAACGGTTGAAAATTACGGCAGAACCGTAAACATAGCATTATTGGTGTAGGTGAAAGATCATGGCTGTGGTTTATTTGAAGCGTGATTACGAACGATGCGTAGCCGAAGGAACACCAAGAGAAGTTTGCTTAACAAGCATCATCGATCGACTAATAGCTGACGAACAATTAGCACAACGTGAATACAGTGATCTGCTAGACATACTTCCACCTAAACCCGAATACTTAAAAACAGTAGCAAAAATAAAAGCAGATGAACAAGAACACCAGAGAATGCTTGAAGAGTTAAAAGCGGATATTGAACTGACCAAACCTCGCCCCCGCTTCAAATGGGCTGGCACTATAACATGATTTAAGCGAAAGCCACATCAAATTTTCTTTTACAAAATTAATTAAACACTAACCTGAAATACCATTTAAAGGTGAACAACATTGCCTAAAACAGAAGCTAAGCTAATTGAAGAAATGTGCTGGGTAATTCATGATTGGGAAAAAGACAAATCTCTTCCACCTGAAAGCAGAGTGTGCAAAGTTTTAAGTTCCGCCTTGTTCTCAGCTAAAAGCACACTTCCAGAGGGAACTCTACGCAGAGTATTCATTCAAGATTTAGCAGCTTCTCTGAACAGAAAACACCTTTTGTCATCAGAACGATATGACAAGTTCACCAAGTTAGGATATGAATATATGAAGGCGACAGTATGAAAGAAGTTGAACTTGATAAGACGAGAAGATGGTAAAAATGATGACAACAGAAAAATTATATGAAATAATCGATCCGAAATCTAAAAAGAAACATAAGCTTAAGCTTGCAGATTTATGGCGTCTAACCTTTGGTGCAGCAGGTAAATACTGTCACGAGAAAACAAAGGGAATGGTGGGCGAACAGAAAAGAAAAGCGTTTGCATGGTGCATGGTGGAAACAGTGCAGGGGTTACCAACCGAAGAAAAAGCTCAGAGAATTGTCAACTTGGCTATGTTTCCAGTTGACGAGTATGTTGAGCGTTTAGAAACAAGGCGTTTGGCACGCGAATTACCGTCTACCATAGTGTAAAGTGGGAAAGAGGTGCATGTGATGCAAAAAAGTGATGTTGACCGTGTTAAAAATAGGCTTGAACCATTTGGGTATGTATGCGTGATGTCTGAAGAAAAAGATCTGATTATTCTAAGATGTTCGCCTAATCCAAAAACCTACGACAGAGACCGAATAAACAGAATAGACGTTTTCTTCCCGAAGCGTGAAGACCTAGTTAATATCGAAATTTTAACACCTAAAGACTATCCAATCTCTACACACACCATTAAAAAAACCGTTCAGGAATGGGTTGGATCACCCCATATCTACGAGTCTAGATTAGTCGGTTTTGAATTTCGAAATGGTGCAAGAAAGTTTGCACCCGCAATTATTGCTGATATAATCAGAGAAAGACGAAAACCTTTGGTTATGTTGCCAAAAAGGAGGTTGTCTTAGAATTGGGAAGCGAATATGAGGTTGATTTAGAAACCGCACGACACATCCGCCGAGCGTTGAAAACGTTCATCAAGAACCATCCGCCAGGAACACAAATCTCAACTTTCGTTATGGGAGAACCTGTTGAAACAGAAGTAACTAAAAACAGCAGATGCCCAGAAGATGAAGCCTTACCATGCGAGGTAGAACTACGCCACAAAAAATACGGTGGATACGCCAACTACAGTGTAAACCTTAGAGAAAAAACTGGAGAAGTAGTCATATCAGGGGCAGACTTTCCATACCCAGCGGAATTCGTTATCGCACAAAAAGAACTAGGCATACCAGTGGCTGAAGATCAAGATTGGTGTCTATTCGAATTTGGTGAAACTTCCACTAGACCTACATACTGTTCGAAACGGAGGTGGTAAAGTCGTCTAAAACGGTCGGTATTGCAGGGCTAGAAAGATGCATAGATGAGAAATTGTCTTTCGACGATATAGCAACCGTTACTGTTTGTTTATATGCCGACTTAAAATACTGTCCTAAAGCTGAAAAAGTCTTGGAGAAAGCTAAAAAGAAATGCCCAACTGAGCTTTCTAAAAGCGACATTGAAAGAGAGGTTGGTTGGGACGGACTATACAACCAAAGAATGAGGGAAATACTAGCTGAGTATGGTTATAAAACTTGGGTTGACAAATGGGGAGCTTACTGCTGGACGGACAGTTTGGGTAATCACTGCGGAGACAGTAGTGGTTTCTTCCCCTTTTACCTTCACGAAGAAGTTTTAAGGAAAGATTTGGATAGGGGAAAAATACCTGAACCGTTGATAGTGTAAATAGTGAAAAGTTAATGATAAAATGGAAAATTCCTGACTGCGAAACCGTTCCTTGCAGAATAGTTGAAATGTCACCTTTACAATTCTTATCAAAAGTCCCTTCACCTTGCAGAGAAGGAAAAACAGCTAAAGAAGACTTAAACCTTGAAGGGTGCTGGACTGAAAGTAGCGTCCGCTACATAGAAAAAGAAATAACGGAAAACAAACCGTTAGAAGTTCCCATCTTAGATTACACTAAACCGTTTAGAGGCTTCCCGTCCCACGAAGGCAGACACAGAGCCTATGTAGCCTACCGTTTAGGCGTCAAGAAAATTCCCGTAATGGTTATCGGTGGGGTATAATGGACAAATTTCAGTATAAATGTCCATACTGTAACCATGTTAACATTAGAACCTATAAAGCGAAAAGAATAATCTGCGACAACTGCCTAAAAGAGTTTAAAGTAGAGGAAAATGAGTGAATTTTTAGGTAGGGAATTTTATGGAGAAAGATCTAACGAAAAAGCTTAGGCAAAAAAACTATGTGATCTGCTCAATCGAAGACATCGAAAACGATGTCGCGTACCGTGGAGCGAATTGTAAGGAGACTATTGAAACAATAGAGTTGGGACATGGGGTAAACCAACCGCCACAATCACTTATTGGCAACGACTGGGAAGTTCTTGAATACGCCTACGATGAATTAAGAGAAATGTCGCCAAGCGAAGCCGAAAAGTTCCTCTCAGAAGTTGTGCCAAAATGGGCTACCAAACAAGGACTAAACCTCACCACAGACCTCAGCAACGCACAAGGCTACGCTGAAAGCCGAAACGGCAAACTTCTAGTGTTCGACATTAGCCAAGTTTCCGAGATGTTCACGCCAAGCGACGTTCACATTCAAATAAAAAAGCCTTCAGAAGCAAAACTTGTCGCTGTATGCGATAGCGATCTCGGAGTATGCTTCTGCAAAAAATAATTTTAACAAATTTTAAATAACGCCTGAGAGTGAGAAAAACTGTGGATGACATCTAATGTTAAGAACAGAAGAAGTGGAATCCTTATTAAAAACTCACAAGCTACTGTTAGACGCTCCAGTAAAAAACAGGGAAAAGTTTCTACCCACAAAAGATCAGCTCTTAGTAAACATAACATTTCTGTTAGCATCAAAAAAATGTGAAGGCGTAAAATCATGGGAAATGACTTGGGCAGCCCCGAAAAGGGCAGTTTGCGTCAGCGAAGAATTTAAAAAAATCGAGCCTGAAGTTAAAGAATGGGCTAGAACCCATCCGCATGAATTTGAAGAGATATATAAAAGAACTGTTTGGACACCGTGGCGTGGTTTAGTGGTTTAAAGGCGAATGGAATGAACAAGAACGAACTTCACAGAAACTTTGAAATGTTGACACGTCTTTCCTATGAGACAAACAAGGAGATAGGCGTATGCGTCTGCGGAGAAAACGAAAACAACCTTTACTTTGACGATGTTTTAACAATCGGTTCTAGTTCTCATGGGGCAATTCTATGCACGTGTAGTCCTATTCAGAAACTTTTCCACACGCATCCTATCGGAACCGCTCACCCAAGCCGTGAAGACATACAATCTCTTACCAAGTCAAACTTGAGGCAAGGTGAATATTGCATTGGAGCGATGGAAAACGGAAAACCAAAAGTAAAATGCTATAATATTACTAAGTTGTTGAAACAGCCAATTTAAAGATGGTTACCTTGAGTTATATTCCATCAGAGCAAGAAATAAAGACCGTTCATGAAATCAGAGACTTTCTAATACGAACAGTAAAAAAACAGTTAGCTGAAAACCATATTGAAGCAGAAGTTATGGCTGTAGGTTCAACTGCGAAAGACACATTTGTTAAGGGAAGCATGGACATAGACATTTTCATTGTTTCGCCGAAGTACAAAGAAGCTTACAAAATGTTTCAGCAAGTTTTCACTTCAGGGAAAAGAAAAGAAGGTCCCATGGACATTTGGCATTTCATCTACCGCAACTATGATGTAGATTTAGTTTTCATTCCACCCGATCATCCCAGAATTGAAACTTTAGAACATACAGCCTTCATGAACAGGAACCTCACGCCAGAACTGAAACGTGAAGTTGTCAAAGCAAAAGCATTCTTTAAAAGTAAAGGTGTATACGGAGCTGAAATCGGCGGAATAGTAGGCATAGCCATAGAAGAACTTGTTAGACAACACCGCACACTTGAAAACGTATGCAAAACACTTCTTTCCTACAAAGAAAAACCATACATTCCCGATCCTATAAACCCGCAACGCAACCTACTCGCTTCCATAGTTAAAATAAGATGGAAACAAATTCAAAACGCATGCAACGAATATCTAAGCAAGAAACACTTCACTTTCCAACCTTTCACTCCAACCGAATATATGAAAAACAAACGGACATGGACACATCTGAACTTTCAAAGAAAACATGACAGAGCCACAGACTTCAACACAGCACTATCCGTCTGCAATCACGCGTTAAACCAAATACGAAACAGAGAACCCGAAGTAAAAGGCACATGTGACGCTTACGTATGGAACCACGTAACCATAAGCTACCACGTCACCCCTGAAAAACTACCTAAAACAAAAATCTACTGTGGACCTCCAATAGACAGAAAAAACGCAGTGGAAGCGTTCAAGTTCGTTCATCCAGACAGCTTCGAAAAAGACGGGAAAATCTGCACGATCGTTGAAAGGGAGAAAACAGACGTTGTGCAATGGATGAAAGATTTAATCACCAACCGTATGCACGAAAGAAACTACTTGTCCATTTGAAATTTGTAGCAACCGCTACACTTTACATAAAAAACTTAAAATACTTAATCAGCTAAAAAATTTAGTTGGTATATATGACGCAAGTTCTCGTTCAGAAAAAGAAGCCAAAATGGTTCCTTAAACTTCTCGAAGACTTACGCAAACTTTTAGGAAAAGAGAAACAGCAAAGGGTAATGCTTATCGAAACCCGACATGCAATTGGGAAACGAATATTAGCTGAGGAAAACAACCCCGCCTTCTACGAAACATTTGAATCAATACCTAAATACATGGATGCCTTATCTGACGAACTGCACATTTCAGTAGCAGAGTTATATGCGTACGTCAAGTTCGCAGAGAAATTTCCAAACCTTGAAGAGTTCTTTAGAATGCACTCTGACGTCAGAGAACATCAACTTTCATGGCACGCAATAGAACATGAAATATTATATCCTAAAAAACAACCAGAAGAACGGACAACTGAACCGTTAACTGAACGAGTAGAAAAAATGTGTCCGTTAGAAAAAGACTTAAACCAACTGTTAGTCCTGCTCATCGCAAAACGTTCCGAAACCCTCAAATGCAAAGACTGCCCAATCCGAGAATGGTGTGAAAAAGCGAAAACAAAAATATTAACTATTGGAAGCGAACTGGCAGAACTAAACGCATAGCAAATTTTATCTGCACCATCCAACTACAAGTTAATGGTGCCCACTTTGACTAAACATGTTCCCGAAGAAGTTTGGGAATTCCCCAAGATTGGAAGCAAAAAACAGCGAATTCACTATGTTCCAGAAGCATTCCGCCATCCAGCAAAGATGGATGTGTATTTAACGCGTAGGCTTCTTAAAACGTTCACTAAACCTGGAGATGTTGTTTTAGATCCGATGGCGGGTATTGGCACTACTGGTGTTGAGGCTGTTTTGCTTGGGCGTCACACTATTTTAGTTGATATTGAGAAGAAATTCACTAAGTTATGTGAAAAAAATCTGGAAAATGTTTACAAGTTTTTTCAAGATGCTCCATTTAAACCTAAATTAGGCAAAGCAGTTGTAATAACGGGCGACAGCAGACATTTAACTGACCTGCTTAGAACAAAAGCTGACACCATTGTTACAAGCCCACCTTACTCTCACATTTCAAAGCCTGGCAACATCAAAAATCCTATATCGAAAGAGGAGTTTGAAAAGAGGAAAAAGATGGGTGATCACTCAGTTTATCATGATATAAGACCTGAACGGAAAGGAACTTTGTATGAATATTATGAAATGATACCGATTGAAAATTACGGCGGAGAAGATAACATAGATAGGCTCCCCCATGGAGATGTAGATGCTGTCATTACAAGTCCGCCTTTTAGTGAAGGGCAGTTCGACTATAAGCATGGCATGAACAAATATGTTTCTCCAAACTGGAAAGGTAGGAGAGCGTTTATTGAAAGACGGAAAATGAAATATTCAGAAGGAAACATAACAATTCTTAAGCATGGAGATGTAGACGCCATAGTTACAAGCCCGCCATATAGCAGTTCTTCTATTCAAGACTATGCTACAAGCAATAAAGCTCTGCTTGATTTTGAAAAGCAAATTCGTGAATCATTCAGAACTAAAGGCTACTTCGAATACAACGGGAAAAAATACACCGAACAAGAATGGCGTCGTATAAACAAAGGTGAACTGAAACCAAGAGGGATACCTGAATTATGGGCGAAAATTGTGAGACAGAAAAAACAGACCAAATACAACGATGACAACCCAGATAACATAGCAAACTTAGAACATGGAAAAATAGATGTTGTTTTAACGTCTCCCCCCTACAGTGAAAGTATGACTAAGAAACGTAAAGGCTACACGGTTATTCCTCAGTTAGCTAAAACGAGGGAAATGCCTCAAGACACCAAAGACGAAAACATAGCAAACCTGACACATGGTAAAGTAGATGCCGTAATCACAAGTCCGCCTTATGCAAATATTCATCAATGTCCAACCAACACGGGCATGACAGAATTTTTCCGCAAACAGTTGGAAGAAAAAGGGTATATTGAATGGAATGGTAAACGTTACACGGAAGCTGAATGGCGAGCTATGAACCATGGACGGCTTGACGGACGTTCAACGCGAGGAGTGAAAAAAGACGCTAAATACAGCGACAACCCACAAAACATAGGAAATCTGCCTCATACAGAAAATGTCGACGTTATTTTAACCAGCCCACCATACGCAGACGGATATAAAGCATCAAGTAAGACAAGGGAAGAGCAAGCTAAAAGAGTGCCGAAAAACATTTTGAAAAAACGTTCTGATGGCGGGGGACCCTTAAGCCTTTTTAAGTCAGAGAAAAACGTGGCTGCAAAAGGTTTCCTGGAAGGAATGCCTAAAAACCCTGGAAACATCGGCAACTTGCCTTTAGGAAAAGTTGATGCTATACTTACCAGCCCACCTTACAGTGAAGGCATAGGACATTCCTCTAACGTTGAAACTCTGGGAATAAGAACCGAAGAAACCGTTAAACATTCCCAATCATTTAAAGCCAAAGTAGACCTTACGGCAAAACACATGCTGATTAAAAAGAGCCGAAAAAACATAGGCTCTTTAAAACATGGAAATGTCGATGCTATTCTAACTTCACCGCCATACGCTGAAGTGTTAAGTCATAAAAATGTTGGGCATGGTAAACGCAATATTGCAAACAAAGAAAAATCCGTGAAGGGCGATCCACAGCAATACTCGGATAATCAAGAAAACGTGGGAAACTTACCCTACCAAAACGTAGACACAATCATTACAAGCCCACCTTTTGCTGAAGCTAATCGAGGCGGAGGCATAGCACAAAAAGGATACGAAGGCAAATACGGAAAAGACGAAAAACTTCATTTAAGACATGACAGACCACTAAGCAACAATCCTAAAAACGTTTCAAACTTGCCGTTAGGAAAAGTTGATACAGTTATTACAAGTCCGCCGTTTGGTTCGTCCACTTTGGCTGAGGGACTTAGAGGAAGGGATTTGTCAAAACAAAAAGATTTCATTAAAAAACGACATCAAGACTACAGAGAAATCGGTGCCAAGGGTAATCCAGAAAACATCGGCTACCTTAAAGTAGAAGTTCAAAAGGAAAAATCACCTAAAAAAGGGAAAGCTGAAACTTACCTCGAAGCCATGCTAAAGTGCTACCGTGAAATGTATAATGTTTTAAAACCAGGTGGCTTATGCATTGTAGTTCTTAAAAATTTCATTCGAAACTGGAAAGTTGTTGACTTGATTGGTGACACAATTAAATTATGCGAATTTGTAGGCTTCAAACTTCAAAGGAAAATTAAATTCAGATTACCGACAAAATCGTTTTGGCGTGTCCTCTACGAACGGCAATACAAGAAAAAATTCGGTAAACCATTACCAAAAGAATTTGACAGCGTTTACAAGTACGAAACCGTCTTAGTTTTCAAAAAGTAGCAACCGCTACAAACAGTGCTTATCCGTCTTCTATATAACCGAACCAAACCGCGTAGGGTTTTTCTCCATGTACCAAATTCCGTTCCGTCCACACCAAACAAATTTTGCCGTGTTGAACAACCTGGTTTGTACTTAAATAGGCTGGATTATTGTAGGTGTGGAAAGGAAACGCATCTTGCACTTGATTTTTAAGCCACTTCTCACCATCAAACTTCAACAGTTTAATAACACCGTTAAAAACATAAAACACGTAAAGCCTTCCGCCACCACCAGCAGCAATAACAGGATAACTAGCCCCCTTCTCAACCAAAACAGTTTCACCACTCCAAACATCATTCTCAAACCTTCGATAACAAAGCTCACCAGTAAACTTGATGTAAACAATATGTTGGTTTATTATCCCTGAATCCAACTCTGTTTCACATCCAGATAGAGAATTCAGCCCAGGAGACAGTTCAGTTTCCAAACTTATCGGCGGAAAAGTAATAAAAGTCTTATTCATAAAGCCCCAGTGTAAAGTATTATCTCCGTCTTTCACCACGTAAATGGCTGTGTCTTTGTCGTATCTAAGAGTTAAAGAACCCCCATTCACATCACTGTATGTTCCGAAAGGTCCAGCCGATGTCAAACCAGCTTGAGGGGTTCCCGCATCCACGTCACGAACGCTGTAGGCAATCACATCTCCACGCTTAAAACTGTTGAGTGGATCAACTGCTTGGTGATAGCATAAAACGTAATCTTCAATGTATGAGTGCCGAGGAGCGACAACATAAAATCCTGCATATACTAAAGGACAACGAAGAACTTCACGGGTTAAAACGCCGTTGGAAGTGCCAACTCTTGCCCAATAAAAATAGTAGTTATAAGGAATTGACATTATAGCTTTATTTAGTGTTGCATCCCATCTTACGTCAATCCCTTGACCAAGATACATGTAATCAATGTCTGCTCTTCTCACAACACCTTGCGGATTGCTCCAAGAAAATCCGTCTTGACTTGAAACTGCATAGTAAATATACGGATAGTCAGGATCTACCTCAGGAGCATACCCATAATAATAAAAAACCCAGAAATAATCGCCATCAAAGAACGTCTTTCTCTGATTAACCCATGCTGTTGCCCATTCGCTATTTGAATCTGCTACTTTGCTTGCTGTGTCAAATAAGCCGAAAGGCAGCCTACGCCTATGCTCTGGAGCTTCTTCTTCTCTATGTAAGTAAGGGTATAGAAACCCCGTAGGCGTTAGACACTCATACATTAACACTCCTGCCAAAACTGCGATAAGAACAACCACAAGAACCTTCTCAACACGAAACATAAATACACCTCTACATCACTACACATTTAAAATTTTTCTACAGAACATTGTGTCATAAAGCTTTAATAAGGTAATATAGAAAAACGCTTTTTGAAGAAGAAGTTGAAATAATGTTTGGAGTTAGAACTGAAATTATAAGGGAAATGTTTTCAAATCCGAAATGGTCTAAAAGACTTGATAAAGCGAAAACCGTTGACGAGATAGCTGAAATCGTAGCTGAATTTTGCAGAAGCAAAGGCTACAAAATCGTTAAGATAAATGTAGCAACCACTACATCGCTACGCATTTAAAATTGTGTCATAAACAGATTAAGTAAACTTTTGGAAAACCTTAAAAGATTCCACGTCATAACTTAAAACTGAAATGTCCCTGAAATTAATCACCCTCTTTGTGCTAACCATCTTCGCATCCAGCTTATTCTTCCCACAAGTTACAGTGTCAGCACAAACGTTTCCGTGTCAAATGTCCAAGAAACAGTTCCTACTCGAAACGTCAACGTATAATGGAAGCATAACAGAGGAGCGTGGTGTCAAATACATTAACTTGTCTATGGCTTGCCTTTCTCACCCTATGGGGATGACATTTGACTCAGAGAGGCGATGTGTTTGGATTACTTTATATCCAAGCTGTGCAAATCCTGAAGCAATATTCGGAATAGCTAAAGTTGACTTGGCAAGCATAACCATAACCGTTTTTCACTTCCCATACCAAGTAGACAGTAACTATAAGGGTGCGATGCCTTGGACGATTGCGGTTGCTGATAACGGCGAATTATGGATTTCAATAAGAGGGTATCTAGTTAATCCAAGCCATCCACCATCAGAAATTCCATATCTCGCAAAGTTAAACCCAGAAAACTTTACGCTGGCAATTTTTTATATTCCTAGAGAATTAGGTGCGGGATGCGATGTAAAATGTTACAACAGTTACGTATGGTATATGACGTGTTACGGGCTGTCCAAAATAGACTATGGAACAGAGGAAATAGTTGAATTTTATGAAGCGGAATTCTATGACGGTTTCATGGAAGTAGACTCTAGCAGTTTATGGCTGTCATCCGTTGAATGCGGTTTCGTAGCTAGGTTCAACACTATCACAGAAACCTTCGACTTAAACTTAACGGGTTTCGAGAGACCATTAGGTTTAGAAGCAGACGAAAACTATGTTTACGTTGCTGAGAATGTAAAAGCGTCCCCAACGGAAACAGAAAATGGAACAATAGCACTTATAAATAAAACCAACTACGCCGTAACCAGAATTACAGTGTCAGAAATTGACAATGGAGGGTTGTTTTATGTGCATAAAACTGAAAATGGTGATATATGGTGGACGGACAATTCACAACACGTAGGAGCGTTTTCCCTAATAAGCAATACAATAGTGTCACCCGTGGTCTATCAGTCTAAACCATACTGCTACTTTATGGTTGAAGTTCCCGCAGGTTCTTCAGAAATATGGTTCAGTTGCAAAGGAAGTGCGTATGTAGGAATTATACCAGTCAATCCCTACGATGTAGACGGCGACGGCAAAGTAGACGAAAAAGATGTTACTCAAACGGCAAAAGCCATTGGAGCGGTTCTCATTACAGAACCGACAGATCCAAGATACGGCGAATACTGGCATATAAAACATTGCCACACTTGTCCACACCCATCAAAATGCGATGTTGACCGAAACGGCAAAATAGATAAAGCAGACCTACTTGCAATTATACAGAACCGTGATAAGTAAAAAGTTTTTTATTTAAAAAGGTTTATAGGGGTGGTAGTGGTGAAGAAATCTTGAAAGAGTTGAAAGTTCTGCAAATCTTTGTAGATCACAGAAAATTTATAGGGTTCATCGTGTTTTGGTGCGTTCTATATGTAGTTTTCTACAGTTTGATTATGGCATATCCAGAAGATTTTCTGGTGGAAGGAAGCGTCACCAGTTACGGTTACAGTTTTCTCCATCAAATAAGAGCATCAGGCGTTGTTGCACAACAAATACACTCACCACACACAATCTACGTTAAAGTTATCCATTACGGTTGGTTAACGTCAAGTCTTGAAAAACACTTTTTAAGCATAGCTTTGCTGGTAATCAGCTACTCTTTAACTAATCGTTTCTCTAGTAAACCAGAAACTTTTAAGGATGAGATTTTTAAAGCGTTTTCAATTTTCGCATTGTTTGTCGGTTTTTGGACGTTTTCATTGATGTTCGTGCCACCAGTAGGATACGATTACGCTTTATCTCTGGCTTTGACTGCTACTTCAATAGTGCTTTTATGCTTGGGTGGCTTGTACCTCGTTGCCAAGGCTAAAGCAAAAGGGTTTAAAGGTTCGATGCTTAACAAAACATTAGGTTATATAGGTGTGATGATGGCAATATGGCTGGTTGCAATGTCTTTTCTGGGTGAATGGGCTTCCACGATGTTCGCTTTTGCAACAATAATAATTCTTCTATTGTATGTTGCCGCAAAACTGCTTGGTAAAATCGCTGAACACGTTAAAATCGAATAAGAAGGAACTAAAAAAAATTTTTACAAAGCTTTAAAATAATGGTTCACATAAAAGAAGTAAAGGTGAAAATATGAAGCCAATACTTAAACAAGTAGGCATAGGAGTAGGATCTGGAATAACAGTAGCCGTCTTCACCTTCATCCTTTTAACATCAATGTTTGCTACAACGCCGATAGCTACAATAACACTGCAACAATCATCTCCCCACTCTGACCTCGTTGTCGTCACGATCCGCCGCAACGGCGAAATAATCTACCGCTACGAAACCCACAACATAATTGTAACCATAGGAGCAACATGGGTTAAAGACTACCTTCAATCAGGCACAACAGGAGCCACAAACGCCACAGACGACATTTCCATGAGTGCTGATCCATCACCACAAACATCATGGACTAAACTTCCCAACGAAATAACAACAGGTGGGCTTGCAAGAAAAACCGCTGACACCGTATCAGCCGTGAACTCAACAGCATACTGGGCTAACGCCACATGGACAGCCACAGCAAGCTTCACCATTAACTGCACAGGCTTACACCACGATCCCACACCTGGTTCTGACGGCAACTTGGTAGCAGCAGCTACAATCGACACAGCCACCCTAATAGCCAACGACCAAATAGAAATAGATTGGCTAGTCAACGTGCCACCAGGCTAAACCGTCCGAAAACCAAGGTGAAGACATGTCGAAAACACGTTTCCTAGTCTATTTTCTACTCTTTCTTTTGTTAAGCAACTTAGTGGCTTTTTTTCAAGTTCACAAAGTTACTGGTGGAGATTTACAACCTTCGTCTACTCCTATTATAAGAGAAAAAACTTTCCCATCCCTTTATTTTATGGGTGAACCCGCAGGCGACAACGTTACTTTACGCTACGTTTTTCTTGACAACGGATTTTGGAACGTGACTTTCCTTCTCTCAAACAGAAACTACACTTTAGAGTTTCCTTTAGACAAGCTTGAATTAAACGTATCACTATACTCTAACGCAACGCATATAGCTTACTATTTCGATGGAACAACATACTCGTTTTGGGTTTACTTCAACTTCGCAGTTCACCAAAACAAAGTGAAAATCACTATTACAGGAAGCACAAGTAAACCGACCACACTAAAAATCAAAATGAACCCGAAAAACACGAAATACTACAATGAAGCCCTGCACCAGTTTTGGAGTTGCGTATTAGACAATGATGGAAAGTTGCTGGAGGGCGTAGGCTTCGACTGGAGCGACGTTAAAGGAATAGACTGGGGCTTTGACGAAAATAGCAACATATTAAGATTCAATGTGACAAAAAACTTTTCAATAGATCCAAGCGTTGTAAGCACATCCGCTAGTGCCGCTGCTACATACCTACCGTTTCAACGTAAAAGCTTCTACGCTAACGGACGTTTCTGGGTTTTCTACAGCGATGGCTCAAACATTGTTTACAGAACAAGCACGGACGGCACATCATGGACCGATGCCACAACTGTTGCAAGTGCCTCGGCTGGAAGTTATTTCAGCATTTGGTTTGACGGAACATACATACATTACGCTCGTACTCTCTCAGGTCTTTACTATCGAAGGGGAACACCCAACAGCGACGGATCAATCACTTGGAGTGCATCTGAACAGTCTGTCCCAACAACCTATGGCTCCCCTTCCACCCCCTTCGTTTCGGTTGACAGTGACGGCTATGCATGGATAGGCTACCAGGATAAAGCAGCAGCACTTCAGATTTTCCCTTATGTGACTAAGAGCGGAAACAACGATGGAACATGGGGGAGTACGCCGTCAGGCTTCCCATATCAGCTTTCGACAACTGCAAGTATGGGGTGGCGTATTATCGTTATCCCGTTGACAGCTGGAAAAATGCTTGTTTTATATGCTTGCACAACAACTGTGAAGGCAAGGGCATGGGATGGTTCAAACTGGTTAAGTGAAGTTTCAACTTCAGGTTCTATTAGTGATGGGAGGTTTTATAGTGCAACAGCTCAAGGCGATGACGTTCACCTAACCTTTCTCACTTCTGCTTATGATATTATCTATACAAAGTATGTTTACAGTTCAAACAGCTTCACGTCTGAAACAACCCTTGTAAGCGGAGCAACATCCACGTCAGCTCCTGTAATAAGCAGAGATCCCTCCACAAACAACCTTTACATTTTCGCCGCTACCAAAACAACCGACACCCCTTCAGGATGGACTGCAAACCATATTTACTATAACAAATACGATGGGGCTTCTTGGAGCGGATGGACGGACTGGATAGATGAAACCACGGAAACTCTCACGGACTCAGATAGACTTACATGTTTCTATGAAGCCGAAGGAAACTATGTCGGATTAGCTTACCTGACTAAAACATCATCGCCGTATAACGTTAAATTTGACTATTTAACGATTACTACAAACGTCATTGGAACAAGCACTGATTATTACGCTGTTTCCTTCCCTCCTCAACGTAAAAGCTTCTACGCTAACGGACGTTTCTGGGTTTTCTACGGCAACGGCACAGACATGATTTGTGCAACAAGCACGGACGGCACATCATGGACGCTGAATACAGTTCGATCAATCGTTAGCAACGCTTATTTCTCTGTATGGTTTGATGGAACATATCTACACTATGTTGCAAGAGCAGATTATACATTGTATTATCGTAGGGGAACACCAAATGCGGATGGCACCATAACGTGGTCGACTTCAGAACAAACAGTTTACGTTGGCTCTGAAAGCGATTATTACGATCTTCCGTCAATCAGCGTAGACAGTAACGGTTACGCTTTCATTGGAGCGAGATACTGTAATACTAGTGGTAACTATCCATCTGTTTTGAGAAATTCTTTCAACGATGGATCGTGGCAAACTGCTGAAGAGCATATTCTTTCAAGCACAGATGGATACTGGATGGTTGAGCCAGTGCCTTTGACAAATGGCAAAATGTATGTAGTATACTGTGCAAACGGGTTGTTTCCTAGAGGAAAATTATGGAGTGGTTCATGGGGAACAGAAGAGACAGACTTAGGTGACTATGCAATTCAAAACGGTTATTCGTTTACGGCTGTAGCCGAAGGGGATGATGTGCATTTTATTTACAACCGTGATGGAACTAACCAATTTCGATATAACAAACGAACATACGGTGTTGGATGGGGAACGAACGATGTTTTAGTTCAAGATAATCTAGAAACAGAGTCATCCCCCGCCTTAAGTATAGATACTTCAACAGGTAACCTATACTGTTTTTGGGTTAAAACGGACACCGATCACGTGTATTACAAAAAATGTGTAGATGGAACATGGGATGCTAACCCAACAGACTGGATAGATGAATCCACAGATGAAATACCGTTCGGTGCAAGTTTAAACAGCTTCTATAAATCGTATGAAGGCTACGTTGGTTTAGCATATTGCACAAAAACGTCATCACCATATAACGTTAAATTCAACTATTTGTCAATTGCACCACCCCCAGTTCCAGAATACGATTACGTTGACGTTCAAAGCAACGTTGACGGCGTAGACGACATAGGCACCCATTCAAACTTCACCGCCCAAAAACACACTGATGGAGTTTACGACGTTTTAACGGAAGAGTTAGTTTCAGAAGTTTATGACAGCACAGAGGACTACGTAGATCAGCAAAGCAACGTTGACGGTCAACCAGACAAGGGGACACACAGCAACTTCACTGAGCTGCAATACACAAACGGACAGTTCGACACTTTAACAGAAGAAACCGTGTCGCAGTCCGAATGGTTAGACTGCAACAGTTACGACGGCACTTACAATGGGTGGGATGACTTCATTGGAACCAGCCCATATTTGGGCGTTCAAGACTATCCAACATCCTACATTCACGAAGCCAAAACGGATGGTGCCTTAGCAGGATGGTTCGAGTTTGCAGACACTTCGCTGTCAGGAGAGTTAACAGTCAACATTTCCATCTACTGTTACACGGACGACGGTCCAAACAATGACGAGATTCATGTTTACTTGGATTATACAGGTGGTGCTGGAAGCGACGTTGGTTACGTGGCTCCTGGACCAACATGGGGCTATTACACAATCACCCTAACTGGCACCTACACGGTGAGCGAAGTTAATGCGATGCGGGTGTATTTTGAAACAAACAATGTGGCACAAGGCGACGATTATTACATTGACCATGTTAGACTTGGAGTAAGCTCGGCGAACAATAGGCTTGACTTAGAGGTTCAGTGGACAAATGTAAACTATACGAAAAATAATGAATACTTATGTGTTAAAACTGGAACGTTAGATGCTGAACCCTTAAAGGTTGACGTGTGGGATGGAGCGGAATGGGTGAATGTTATAAGTTCGTTGACGGCGAACGCTTGGAATAACGTTTCTGTTTCAACATGGCTTACTTCATCCACGTTCACAATCAGATTTGTCGATGGCACACAAACGGGTGATGAAACGCAAAGTTCTTGGGATGTTGACTCCGTGTTGTTGCACACGTATGTGTCCGTTGAAGTCTATCGGCTGGAACTGGAAGAGCAGTTCCAAAACTGCAATTATACAAGATCCAACGAGGAATTATGCATAAAAATGGGCAGTTTCAGTGACGCTGAAACGTTAAGTGTGGAATGGTGGAACAGCACAAGCAGTTCATGGCAAACAATAATTTCAAGCTTGACGGCGAACGCTTGGAACAACGTTTCTGTCACAGACTATTTGACAGCTAGCACTTTTACAATTAGGTTTGTAGCGGGCGAAGAGGCGGTGGATGCAACTCAATCAACATGGCAAAAGGAAAGCTGCCTTCTCCACACTTGGGAGGCTGTTGTTCCAGTAACGGTTAGAGTGTCTGAACAGACGCTTTCCATTAAGATAATACCAATAAGGCAATCCATCCTTAAGAGAGCGTCAATCCTACCTGTCTCTCCCCTATTAAATCTTATTAGAATTTTTACAGGATTTCGCGTTAATAAACAACCTATGACGGTTTTAACGCAGATTGTTAAAGTATTCACTTCTCTAAGAATAGTCACTCAACCTTTTCAAATTTCATTTATACCTAAAACCTTGAAAGCCTTTACGAGGCAAACTTCCATGTTACTGTCAATTTTGAAATCTGCCACACGTCTTTCTTCAATTCAGAGATTTTCACCTTCACCAGCAGTAGTTTCAGCTTTACCTTTTAGATTGTTAACAAGCATAAAACCCGTAGAACAAACTTTAAGCACACTAATCTACCCTGTTCGCAGACAAACACTTGCTAGAAAAAACTTTCAACTTTTCACCATAGAACCTTTATCATTCAAATTTCTCCAGCTACTTCGAACTTCTCCGCAGGCGTTAAACATATATGGAAAGGCGTTTCGAACAGTTCATGTAACTCGCATATTTGGGTATCCGTTAAGCTTAGTCGCAACACCGCTTCGCACATTATCTTTTCTTAGAATAATTATTCAACCGTCGATAACATCCATTTTTACATTGAGAAACGTCGCTTTTCTCCGTTCATTTTCTCAAATAATAGGAGTTCCAACTCAAACGCTGAGGACAATACAGCAAGCTAGAATAGTGGTAGCATTCACTACTCTAACTACTGCAACAACAACTATAAAGACACAGTTTAGACTAGCGTTTAATACCGTTAGCCTATCTGCTTCAACCTATAGATTGCAGTTTCTAGCCCGAACAATTCTTGAAGCTACGTCACTACATATTATGACAGCAAGGTTTTTCACAGGATACAGACTAACCAAGTTTTCAATGACAGCAAACACTTTAACATTAAGATCTTTAGCTATCACAAGATCAATTCAGCAACTTCTCTATTTCTCGTCAACAGTTCTCCGCACTCCAACATTTACCCGTTTAACTCCACAACAGATTTTCACTACAACAGCCACATCCAGAACATTAACACAACTGAGAATGTCGCAAATAACTGTATGGCTTTCACACCAAACTTTCGTAAGCATAGTTACTGCTGTAAAAATTAGAATAGCAATCCAGGCAATACTTCCAAAAATGAACGTTTTCAGGACACTAACTCAACAACGCATTTCCCTTCAACCTTTACAAACATCCATTTTTGCCTTGCGAACCTTACTTCTTCGCAGAACGCTGTTCCAACATATCTCAGTGTCCCTCCTAGCTGTTCGAACCGAAACACTTAAACGGTTAAACCTTCAATCCCAACCATTAAAAACAGAGGCAATTCGAAAATTAAGCTATTTTAGAATGCTGTCTCAACCATTAGCCACCTTGTTCTACGCATATAGAACCTTAACAATTTTCCGTATAACAAATCAGCCCGTAACGTTCTTCTCGTTCTCGAAGCGAATTACCACAAACACACGTGTCTTTGAAACAGCGTTTCCTCTGGCATCACTAACTTCAAGAATTCAAACCTTACACCGTTCATCCGCTCAACCGTTACCGTCTTTGTCGCAAGTATTCAGAAAGTTGAATGTTACACGGACAAACAAACAAGAAATAACGTTTTTAACGCTTACGTTTAGAACGGTTCAGTTGCTGAGAGCTTTAACGCAACAGACGAAAACGATACCGTATGTTAGCAGAACCCTAATCCAACAACGGGTGACTCTGCAAAAAAACTCCTTGTTTACATTCCCTTATAGCTTTCTGACACTACCAAGATTATCAATTCAGCCTTTAACGCCGTCCACGTATGCTAGCAGAACCTTGAGCCAGCAACGTACGACTTTGCAAAAGAACACTTTATTCACGCTTGCCTATAGCTTTTCGAAGTTTCCTAGGTTATCAATCCAGCCTCTAACGTTTTCCACGTTTTCTCAGCGGATACAAACATCACCAAGAACTGTAGTTCAACTTCTCAAAACTCCTGCATCAGCTTTTAGAACAGTCGCTTACACTAGATTCACTCAGTTACCTTTCACTCTTTCACATTTTATTGTGAGGGAAATTATTACAGCTATCAGAGTTAGGTTTGTCTTCCAATCAACTTTACTTCAAACAACAATTTACAGAAGTTTAATTCAAAAAAGAAGAACCATCCAACCCATTCAACCACTTCTCCTCATCAGCCGAAGACTCACCTTTCCACGAACAGTTATCCAACAGTCCTTAACGTCTGCCTTTCCATTCAAGGTTTTGTTAAGCGTTCGTAAAGTTCAAACAGCATTTCCCATATCAATTCTGATCGTAAGAACTCAAACTTTGCAACGTGTCTATCTGCAAACAATGTTACCTGTAGCTCAAGCTTTGCGGACGCTAACACAAACACGAGTAGCCATGCAACTTTTGACGATGAAAACGTTGACAATTCGACATCTGACACTGGAACGTCTACTACTTCAAACAACAGTAACCGTGGGTAAGCCTTTTAGAAGCCTAGCGTTGAATCGTTTGGCTAGCGTAATGCTCATTCCCTCAACGTTCAACTTTAGAGTTTCGACCATTTTTAGAGTCACGGAACAGCCAACACCATTTTCAGCTTTTGCAACTAGAATAAGCCAACTTTTTAGAATCTCTGCACAATCAGCTTCTGTTATACCTTTCGCTTACAGAATAAGCCAAATATTCAGAACTTCAGAGCAACCAACTTCAATTATGCCTTTCACATCTAGAATGAGCCAAGTTTTCAGAATTTCAACACAGCCAATTTCCGTTATACCCTTAGCTTATAGGATAAGCCAAGTTTTCAGAACTTCACCGCAAGCAACTTCAACTGTGGCTTTCGCCTCTAGGTTAGTTTATGGACGGAGGCTTTTAACACAGCAAACTGAAACTGTGATGTATGGCTATAGAACACAGACAATCACCCGCGTTTACACACAGAAAAATCCGTTAATGACGATGGTTTACAGAATTTTAAGGTTTTCACGATCAACTGAGCAACCGTTAACGTTACAACTACTCACATACCGAATTCAAAAGTCGCCAAGAATTGTAAGTCAACCGATCCAATACACAGTATTTTCTATAAGGACTTTGCTGTACCTAAGAACAACGATAGCTCCGTTGAGCTTTCTGCATGAAGTATTCACTTCAATAATACCAGTAATAAAAGTTAGGATTGTAATGCAAACTTTGCCCTTTTCTCTGCAATCGTTTAGAACTATAGCCTACCAAAGAACCATACACTTTCCGTTTACAACCAAATTACTTGTGGTACGCATTAGAACCGTTCCAAGAGCCGTTTCTCTACCCTTCTCCTTTTCCACTTTTATTGTTAAAAGGTTCACCGCAGTACGCATAACCTTCCAACCGCTACAGTCTCTAACTACGACTTTAAGAAGGACACTTTACTTGCGGACAACTATTCAACCTATAAGCATCCAACTTTTAATTGCTAGAATTAAAATACCTTACGTGGTTCCACTTCCCCCACCTCCACCTCCTCCGCCTCCAATTATTCCCCCCAAACTATACTCCTTAGTCGTACATGTTGTGGATCTTTTCGGGCAGAACGCTCCAGGGTTAACCGTTAAAATAATCAGAATAATTGATGAAAAAGAACAACTTGTGGCTGAGTTGACAACTGGAGCCGAAGGGACAACTGACGCTGTTGAACTTCCAAAGGGTACGTATAGGATTGAAGTTTATAAAGACAATGTCTTTCAATTATCCAAAACAGTAACTCTGACAGAGCCATCAGTCGTTAGAATTCAAATAGGCATACCAGTTGTTCTGACATTCCCAGTTCTTCTTTTGATGTCTTTAGCAATTTTGATACTATTACTGTGCATATTCTACGTCATTTTACGAAGGAGACGACGCTAACTTTTTTACTTTTATTGTTAAACAAGAAATACAACCGCGTATAAAACCATCAACCATGAAAGAAGTATGTAATGTGTTTTCTTCCATTTTTCCCTAACGGTAAATTTTTCATTTATTACTATTGCCGTGAAGATAGTTGCGAGGATAAAGTCTAAAAAACCATGTGGAACGGGAAAACTGATTTTCAGCAGATTTAAACGGACTAACAGAAAAAACAGAAAAACACTGTTAACACAATTGTTTTCACGTAGATTTTAGCCATTTAAACCACTTCTTTAACTGGCATTTTTACACATGAAACCTTTTGTTTACCGTTCTCTTTCGTTATTTCACATACTGCTACTTCATCATCCATGGTTCCTTCACAAACAAGTTTTCCATCTACAACCCTGCACGTTCTCGGCTTAAATCCTCTGATAAAAGTTTCCCAATCAACTTCTTCACTCATCCAAATCACCTACACCAATCTCTATGACAAAGTTGTATAAAAATTTTTGATGATAAAATTTAAAAGGACGTAGTTAACAACGTTCTATTATGTCTTCGTTTCAAATTATGTTGATTGTTTTGATAGTGAGTGCTTCTCTTCTCGCCTTGTCTTATATAGCCCCTTTCATCTCTAAAAGAAAATCTGAAACAACAACTACTAGGAAAATAAAACCGCGGAAAACCGCAAAACAAAGAACAAGCAAAAACGAAGACGACTTGCAAGTTTTAATCGATGCAACTAACGAGTTGAATAGGCGAATAAGTGGCGTTAACAAAAAATTGGAACATATTCTAAAAGATCTAACTAACCTTTAGCTTTGTAATCAGAAGCTTCTGGAAGCGTAGTAGTGATTTCTTTGGCAAAGGGCGTCTTGCTTTTGATGATTTTTTCTTTCCCCTTTTCCCCTATTCTCTGAAGAAAACCCGTGAGGTATTTCTTTCGAATTAGTCGTGTACTGTAAAGAAAATTGCTTAGTTGAACAACTTTTTCCTGAATTTTCATCTTCTCATCGGTGTTTTTAGCTTTCTGGAGTTTAGCAACCCATTCTTTAATGTAATCGGCGAAATGCTCTTCTGCACATGCTAAGTGTCCGTACTGCCAAATGAATTGGGCTAAGTCTTCCTTGTCAACCCTAATTTTTGTAGCAGTTGCTACATCCGATTTTAACAGTATAAAATTCTTCAAAAACTCTTCTATCAACTCTTCTAAGTCGCCAGTTACGCTTGAAACCAAATTTAGCTTAGCAACTAAATCTGCTCCCTTCTCCTCTTCCGCTATCTGCGTGGAGATTATAGTTGTAACATACTCCCAGCTTAACTCGTGAGCGGCACATAGATGTTTAAAGACACATTCAAAGTCTTTAACAGCATCCAGGTTGAAAACGTAGAACTTTCTCGTTTTTTACACCACACTAGAAATGCTTATCCTTTTTCTCAGCACTTTCTTTAAGTTTAACTTTACGGGAACACCGTCTTTACCAGCTTTAATTTCGCCAGAATTATCCATTAACGTTTCAGTGTCGCATGGAACGAAACAATCGTCTTTAGCCATTAATGACAACACCTATTCAACATTTCTATGAAACTATCAATTTAAAAGTTACTGTCATGCTTACACGTGTAACTTCCGTTCCCATCCACTGGCAAATAGCAGTAACATCCATATTCCACAGTATGACATCTCCGCTCTTAAATCCTTGAACATTAACAGGAAACGCTCCCCACGGCATGTTAACCACATCCAGTTTTGGCGGTATTTCAAGTGTTTGCACATCAGTGTAATCATACGTTACGTTGCCGTATTGCGGATAAGTAACGTTAGGTGTAAACTGAACGGTTAATGTTAACGGTCTAGCGATGATGTTGGTTAAGTTAGATATGTTCACAAAGCCGAACAGATACGTTATGGTTGTTCCTGGAATAGTCTGGGTTGGCATGTATGGCGTAAAACTTAATGTGATGTTTCCTACTGCGACATATTTCGATGTTGTCTGTACACGGGTAAGTAAATCTTGCAATGTCATGGTTGCAGTTTCCAACTCTGAAGCAGTAGTTTGATATGCCACGTAAAGAAAAGCGGTCGCTACAAGATTTACAGCGACAATGGTGGCTAATGCAAAGATTATTGCCGAGTTTCTACGTTTTGCTTTCCTAATTTCTTCTTCCGTATTCTCACCTTCTCCTCCAAATAATCTTCAATACTTTGAACTTTCATCTCCAATAAATCTATTTTTTGCAACCCGAACACCAAGGCTTTAGCCAACTCGTTGACTTCATCGTTTTCATTATCGCCACACATCTTTCTACCTCTAGCCTCAGAGCGAAACAAGTAAAAATATAAAGATACGCTGAGTATGCCACCGAAAACCATTACTATTAAAAGAACCGTTAAGTCCAAATTTACTTCCTCTCAACTACACCACTCTTTTGTTGCAGAAGGTTCCTCAATTTATTAATGTAGTCTGCACGTGTCTGTGTTTGAATAGTCCAATTGCTCTTCCCTCTTGTCCATATAGTTTCCGTTCCACATTTCCGACAAGTAATCGTAATTTTGTTATCACCAAATAAATCACCTTTAACATCTTTATCTTTTGAACCGCAAACCCAGCAAGGCTCATCACGGATTGTTTGAAGAAGCCTTTCACTTTCTTTAAGTCTGCCTAGCAAATCATCCACTTGTAACCCTGTAAGCTCAGCACGTTCTTCACGAAAACGCCAAGCAATATATACAATCAACATAACTATTACTGTTATGAGCGAACAAATCGTTAATATGTTTAAATCAAGCTCCAACCCAGTTCAACCACCATTTTACATCAAAAATATTTTTATATAAATTATCCGTATTTAAAACTAATGTTTTCGTAAGGTGATAAACTTTGGATGAACTAACAATTATAGCTTCAATAATTATCGGGGCGTTGGTATCTTATGTTATAATTGTTTCTAGACGTAAAATGTGGTATCTGGAAACAATGAACCCGCGACAGCACTATGAACTTGGAAGAGAAAAGAAGATAATTGCAAACTTAACGATTAACGGGCATCACTTCCACGGGATAGAAGTTGGAAAATATCGTGTTTTACTGTTATTTGGAGATTTGGCAACTTTCTCTAAACCAGTTTTAAAAGGGAAAATCGAACAGATGTATATGCAAGTTCTCTCTGAAACATTACTTAAGAAGAGTTTTGTAACACGTATTGAACGCCTCAGACTTTTCAACTTCATATATAGAAGAATTCCATCTTTAACTGCAAAGGCATATATGATTACAGGCGAACTTATTTCACCAACAGACGTTTTAGATTACTGGTGGAAACAAAAAGATGAACGTGATAAAGCATTAACTGAAATGAGGAAACGCCGACTGATAAGTCCTACAATATTATGGGTTAAGCCATACCCACCTGAAGAAAAACTGTTCCAGATAATGAAAGGTACACTAACCATTCCAGACATCATAAGTCAGCATAACAAGCAATATGAAGAATTAACAGTAGAACAGCGAAACATTCTCATAAAAACGGACGAAGATGTAGCTAATTTGCTGAAAATATTAATTCCACTAGCAAGAGACGTTATCACCAGCATAAGCGATCCAATTCAAGTGATTGCAATGGTGATTGCTGATAGAGCGAGAAAAATTTCAGGGTTAGGATTAGAACAACTAACTGAAAAAGGCGGTGTAGACAGCGTTATTAAAGCAGCTCAAACAATAAGGCGATATAAAAAAGAACTGAGCGAAGCCTTAGGGGAAGTTTCAGCGGCAGACATTAATAAGCTGATTGAACCTTACAAAGCACGCATAGCCGAACTTGAAAACAGACTTAAAAAGCTTGAAGCAAAACCAAAAATAACGGCGACTTAAGATGTCAACAACAAAAACTTCTCCCCTCTCACAGAAACTTAGAGAAAAAGCCGAAATGATTGAACGTTTACTTGAAGAGTACTCTGTGCTACGATATGGAGACAAGGAATATCGCGAAAGCAAAGGAGAAAAAGGTACCCCCCCGCAGATTACCGTTATAAGTTCTCCTAGAGCCATATTTGAACTTGAAGAAAGTTCTGCTGAAGCGGATTGTGCTGAACGTAACTCGGAAGGGGAGGAAAAAACGGAAGAAAAGACGGAGAAAAAAGCGGTTAACCCTTTGATAGGGGCATTACGTGATCTAGGTGAAATTGAAGAAAAAGACGTGAAAAATTTTGACTTGGAAAACCGCTACAAAATCATACGGGACTTAGGTGTAAGAGAGCAGTATAACTGTTCAGCTTTAGTGCGATGGGTTCCAAGGTTAGCAGCTCAGTTAACCTATATTTTAGAAACCAGAGAAATGTACAGTTCTGAAATAAAAGCAGTTTACCCTGAGCTTCTCAACGACCTGGAAATTGCAAGAAGCACATGTGATCAACTGGCTTATACCCTTTCCAAACAAAACGGAGTGTTAACAAGCAACCAATACTCTGAGCTACTGGTTAAACTACTCCACTACACAAAGGTAGCTCAGCAAGCTGCCTTACAATTAGCCGATCACCATGAAGAGTTTATGTCAGCCGAGTATTCTCCATTGGAAAGTGGACCTGCAATTGAATGGGTGGAAAAAGCTGGTATACCACGTAGAGAAGAAGAGAAACCTAAAGAGGGCAGTGCATAAGAAATGTCCCTTTCACAGATGGCTGTTAAACCACGCCCTCGTTTCCAAAAACGAATAATTGGATACTCATCTGATCGTGTTCGACTACCATTCTACATCGGCGTTTCCACATCCAAAGGCAGAAGCAGACCAATAAGCTTACGTTTACCAAACGACCGCTCCTTTCTAGTATCCATCTTAATCTCAGGACCAAGCGGAAGCGGGAAATCAGTAACGACACGAGTGCTTGAAGAAAACATATACTTAGAGTGGAAAGTGTTCGGTCACAACTGGCGACATCCAATATTCATTTTCGATTCAAAAACCAACTATTTAGGTCTTGACAAGCCAAACCGAAGGAAACGCGACCGCTACTTGCTTAGTGCAATACATCCAAAATGGAACATCAAACTTTTCATTCCCAAAGATTTCATTCACCCTTACATACCTGGGTATGTTGCTCCTGCTGACAGACGAAAAATTCTCGAGGAAATGAAACGTAAATGGGAAATTGAAGATTTTTGGGGTGTACCATGGAGGCATATAACAGATTTAGCTCACTTAGGCACGGTATTGAAAGTTCCTGGAGAAACCTTATGGGTTGAAGATTTGCGTCCCGCTTTCGACAAAGCAACTTTAGATAAAACTTTAACTTTTAGAGACTTGGTTAAGGTTGACGGATACCTTGAAAAAGCCGCAAAACGAATACGTAACGCTTCATCCCGTAACGCCGCTCTGAACTTCGTTGAAAGATGGAGGAAAAACCGCTACTGGTTTAGCGATAAAAACAACCTTGTCAAATATCTGGAAGCTCCATTCAGCGTCAATGTTCTGACATTTGTCCAAACTCCTGAAAAAGTGTATTTCAATCAGCTTGCGTTGCTGATAGCGTTAGAGTCGCTGATGGCTAAACTTCAAGAATCAACAGTTGAAATGCAACCAGTAATCGTTATACACGACATTCTTAATTTTATAGGAGAAGAGAAACCGTTTCGAAAGGAAATTTTAGATGCGTTGAAGCGTTTGTTGGCAGGTCAAGCTAGAACGTTGGCACACGGATACATAGTCATCATTGAAACACAAACCTTAGACTTGCCTAAAGAGTTAAGCGATCCGAAGAAATATACAATTCATATAAAAATGAAATGGAAAAGTCAAAGCCAAAACTTGGCACAGACAAGCGGTTTTATAGGTGGGTGTGCTGACGTGCATGATCACTTCAGAGACTTCCACTGTCCAGACGTTGTAATTAGACCGCCGTTGACATCCTATACCGTTTAGGGTGAAGCCACATGCCTTTTCTGTACAGATACATACTGTTTTTCGTTCTTGACACTTGTCCAGTATGCAAAGAACTTTTAGAGTATGATGAAGGTGACATGAACCTAACCACTATTTTTAAACGAGACTGCAAAGTTAAGCGAATTCTTGAAAGGCAAGGTTTCAACTTGAACGAACCGCATTATGCTCCTGGTAGAGTATGGTTTGACCGACTTAGAAGGGGAAGTACGCTACGGCTTAATTTAGCTTCACGCCGAGCTAAACCAGACTACATGGTTGACATTGAAACACGAAACTTCATCAAAATAGTTCAAGAATACGGAGTTGATTACGTGAAACACGAAATCTTCATAGACAGATTTGAAGTTGTAAACTTAAGTCATCCAGCATGTACACCGTTGATGTACCGCTACCAAATCAGAGTTGTGCCTACGGTTATGACACCTTTCGCTCCAAACGGAATTCTGCGAGGATTATCTGCTAGAGAACCTGAAATGGAAATTGAACGGCTTTTCTTTTTAGGCGGTTCTAAAATTAAGCCAGCACAAGACGTAACAAGAATTCCACGTCTTTAACATAAAAATCTTTTATATAAATTAAACAAAATATAACGTGATTTCCATGAAACCCTTAAGTCCAACGGAGTACGAAATACTGTTCGCCCTTTTCCAGCTTAGGACTAAAGGAATGGTGAAAGTGTTCTTCAAAGATATATGTAAAGAAGTTAACAAACGTAGAAGACTTAACGGTCAGAAACAACTATCTATACAGCTAATTCATTATTATCTTAAACGGTTAAGGAAACGTCCATTCTTAAAAAGAGAAAATAGTGAACATATAACTAAATACTCACTTAAAAACGGAACATGGAAACTGAACCAAAGCCCCCCACTATGCATTTACATCGGCAACGATGCCCACTTCATGTTAGTCTGCGATAAAGTTGCCACGTGTAAATTGCCAAAACCGAATATTGAATGCATCAAACGGCTTGTGAACATGGGAAAAATACAACTTTTAGCCAACTCGTAAAAAGTTTTTTGACAAATATTTAAAAACACATTTTCCATAATCTACATTAAAGGTGTGAAAAAATGGGTGCAATTAAAAAAGGACAGACATACGGTCATGTGAAGCAGAGTGCCTTCAGCAATAGAGTATACTTCAAGCCATCGTTGAGACACCCAGTCATACGACATCCTGGTGTCCTACGTAGAAGCGATGCTGTGCTTAAACGCAATGAAGCTATAAGGGCTTCTCCGCCAGCTACAAAATGCAAAGGTCTTCCATGGGATGAATTCGTTGCCTGCCTAAGCAGGGAAATGAAGAAGGCATAAACTGCCCTTTTCCATTTTTTTAGGTAACGCCTTATCTTCCCCCGTCTTTTTAGCAAATTTTATATTTGTTAACAGCTAAAACTACAAGTTGAGTGTTTGAAAATGGTTTTAGAACGCGTCAGAAGAGGACAAAGTTCATGCCAACTAATTGGAACCAACGAGGACGGTTCTAAGAAATGGGTTTGCCAAGTTGACGAAAGTAAAGTGTTCGAGGTTGTAACAGATAAAAACGGTGAAATAAAAAACATAAACCCTAAAACAGTTCTTATGACACCTTCCGATTACAAGAAAATATATGAAGCTTTGAAACGACAAGTTAACACTCCCATTTAGAAATGTCGGAGGGAAAAAGATGGTGAATGACCGCCACTACGATAAACTACACGGCATTCTTTTCCGCGGAGCCTTAACAACCGCCCTAGACTTCAAAACAAGAGTTGCAGATTGGATAATGCTGTGTAGAACAAAAGACGGCGGAATTCCCATCTTTCGCACAGGATTTGCTAAAAGACCATTCAAATCGGATGACACGTACTACGTTATGGGCGTCTGTTGGCTAGGTTCAAACCTAGTTCGAAGCCAATGGTTCAGCAACGTTCCTAAAGAAGACATAGACTACATGCAAGATAACACAGATGACTACCAATATTTACTTAAAAAATACGGTGCTAAGGGAATGCTTGAAAAAGCTGTTAAAGCTCCCATTGTGGTGGTGTGATCTTGTTCTCAACAATAGTTCTCACGTTTATCGGTATATTGGTAGCGGTTGCTACATTCTTTATAGTATCCAAACATTTAGGTTCAGCCGTGTTCTGGAGCATTCTACTTGGACCTGCAATAGGTAACAGTGTCATAGCATCATTATCCAATTTAGTGTCAGGGGACTACGAGGGAGCTATTTCAGCTCTAAAATTTTTACCATGCTTTTTAGCAGCCGTGGATCAAGGCTTCTTCTCACCTGAGATACATGAATCATTCTACATTATAGGCGGGCTTATGCTTGCATTATGGATTTATGTGTTAACTTCTGCTGTTTCATCCCAATTCGGAGTTTGGGGGTTACCATTACTTCCAATAGTTCTTTACTTAGCAGGTTCAAATCCGCCTAAGGAAATGGGCATGTACAATCTAAGGTTGCTCATCGCAAACTACATTCCAGCTCTAAGCGGTATCGTTCTTCCCTACTATGGATTACTAGCCTTGTTTTCGCTTGTAGCCATCTTTACTGCGGTAAGCTACTTCATTTGGAGCAGAGGATACACAATCGTTGTTAAAATGCCTGAAGAACTGAAGTTACGGTGAACTGTTTGACTGAAAACGAGAAAATTCTTAAAACATTAACTGTTGAAACATTACGCGTCTACAACTTCCTTTTGAAACACAACCCGAACGATGTAGAATTGTCAACCATCTCAGAAGCTTTACATCTTAAAAAACCAACAATTCTACATCACCTAGATAAGCTTAAGAGGATAGGTTTGATTGAACAGACAGCTAAAGGCTACAAAATTAAAGAAGTCATCCAGATAAACATAATTAAAGGGTATGCAAATCGAATTAAAAGACTGTTTACAACATGGATGCCGATGGCATTCCTTTTCACAGCGTTCTTCTTTATCTCCCTTTTTCTACTCGAAAATCTGGAAGCTAAAGCAATTGGCGTAATCTTTTCACTATTAGGCTTCTTTATTTCTGTTAAAGAAATAACGAAGATTTTCTATTAGACAAACATCTAACGCCGTTAGAAACCAATCAATTTAAAAACATTCTAAACTTATTTAATTGCCGATAAAAAAAGGAGAAAAAGGAAAATGCCAGAGGAAATAAAAGTTTCAAAGACAACACTTGCTGTTATAGCTCTGATACTATTACTGGTTGGCGTATTCTTCTACCAATACTACTATGCTGCCCCACCTGCTGCACCGCCAAAATACACCACAGGCTTAACAGTTAAATTCAAAATCTACGATGCCGCAACTTACGCTCTTATCACAAGTAACGTTGCACCAACATTCTATGGCACGGGTGTCGATCCGCTTGGAACCCGCACCTTCACCACTAAACCAGTTGCCGTAGCAGCCTACGACAGCACTTTAGGGGCATGGTCTGTCCCATTAGACGCTGGCTCATACGTTGTTTTAATCAAAGATACCGCTGGAAGTAAAACCTTGTACGCTGAAAAATACACGGTCACGGTTTCTGGAACAGACAGCGAAGACAAAGAAGTATGGCTTGAACCGTCAACTCTGAACGTTTATTCCCGTGCAACATTAACTATTGCAAGTAGCATCTTGGCTTACAACGATACGTCTGGAGCTTATGACATTTCCGTGTCCGACATCAACATCACCGCATACACAAAATGGATAGTGACATACTCATTCACAATAAGCGACGTTGACACCTCCAAAATAATTAAAGCTGGAAGACTTTACTTCACAAAAATCACGGGATTAACTCCTACAAGTGCAAGTTTAGACGGTGCAACCGCAGCGGTAAATGAGGATACAGACGCATCTGACGATGGAATGACAGGCTACTATATTCCATTCGACACCGACTGGGAAGTTGGCGAAATTCACAGATTAGACATATACTTTGAAGCAGCAGGGGCTTCAACAGGCACCTTAACCTTAAAAGCCTTCGAATACTATGAATGCCTAAACACTAATCTACGATGGTGGACAGATCAGACATCGACAATATCTGTGGTAAGCTGAGGTGAATAAAGATGACGTTTGAATGGATACCATTCCTAATAGCGTTACTGGCAGCTTTATACAGGCTGTGGGTTGCAAAAAAGGAAACGGACATTGTTTTCATTGTAATCAATACAATATTGTCGACTATCATTGGAATAGTGCTTGCTTTCATCGGTGGAATTATATTCCCATCTGCTGCCCTAACCCTAGACACTTCGCTCTTGCTTGACTATCTATGGAGTTCGCTTGTTGGGGCAATAATTCCACCTATCGTTAAGTACATTGCCGTAATGGAAATAAAGTGAACTGGTGAGCTATAACCGCAAACGCTTTAACCCCCTTTTTTAGTATTTAATATTCCGTTTGCGATGGTGTTTACAGATGAATAACAACGTTAAAGGATTAATCATACTAATTGCACTAATCTCTTCCTTAGCAAGTTTCCACTGGTTTCCATTTTATTCTTCCACGACAATCACTATTTACGCTTCAGAAGACGCTGAAGTTTACAGTAAATACCCAACAAGCAATTACGGAAGCATAACATCAGCCTTGGTAGCTCAAAATCCTCCAAACGAATATTCATATTTTTGGATGAAATTCGATTTATCAGATATTCCAAGTTACGCTACAATAACAAGGATACTGCTGTACACCTATATTAGCGATGTTGGAAGCTACGCATCTCCCCCTGACAATCCATACTACGAAGTTACACGTGGCTTATCAAACAGTTGGTCTGAAAGCACTATAACATGGAGCAATCAACCTGGACTTTCGGCTGGTGCCCCTGTTTCTAAACTGTTGTCAACTGGCTGGGTTTCATGGGACGAAAGCTTCTATAAAGATTATGCTAATCAGCAATTAAAAAGCGATAAAAAAATTAGTTTGGTTTTAGTGGTGGACAGAGATTATCCCGATATTAGAGTTTGGGCGGAATGTCGGACAAAGGAATATGGGGGAGGCTTTAAACCTTACATAGCTGTAACCTATGAAATCCCATATTACACTTTAACAGTTTCCATTAAGGATGCAAACGGAAATCCAATTCAAGGAGCATCAATAACATCACCCTTCTCAGGTACAACCGACGCAAACGGATTGGCTTCTGCTTCTGTTCAAGCAGGAACAAAAACTCTAACATTCTCATATAAAGGCTTCGTACATTCAAAACAGTTTACTTTAGACACTGATAAAACTGTGACTTACACTATACCTGTCTATACCTTGCAAATTAAGGTTGTAGACGCAAACGGTAATCCTATTCCAGATGCAGTAATAACATCGCCTGTATCTGGAACAACAGACAGTAACGGTGTTTTCCAAACTAGCCTACCAGAAGGCAGATACACCGTGGCAGTTGCAGTTGGCTCTAAAACTTCAAGTCAATCTGTTGCTTTGGACACTAACAAACAAATTACTGTTTCGCTTGCCGTGACCTACTCCTTAGCCCTTGTCGTAAAAGATCAAGCTGGAAATCCTTTACCAGCTACCGTCACGATAGATCAGCAAAAAGTAACATGCGACAAATATGGCACTGCAAAAATAGACATATCATCAGGAACACATACAGTTACCGCTGAAATCACTGTTGGAACAAAAACGTTTTCAACTACGGAAACAATTACAGTTTCCAAATCCATGACAAAAGAACTTGTTATTGAAAGAAAGTTCTTATGGAAATTTTTCATAAACTACACAGATGGAACTCCAGCAACAGGCACTATTATTGCTTCATCAACAGATAAGGGAACCGTGAACATCCCAATTACAAACGGTTACGGTGAAGGATACTTAGACTATACAACATACACTTTTAGCTTTGAAGCCAGCCCAGCAGTTACACTTAAAACAGTTACAATATCAAATGACGGAGAATTTTACGCTACAATAAACAAAGAAGAAGAAACCGCAGAAACATCTCATACAGAGATTCCTACAACATCTCCAGAATCACCAACAGTAACACCAGAAGTTCCATGGATTCTAATTCCAAGTGTTTACATCTACGGCTTGTTAGGCGTTCTCGTTTTAGGCTTTATAATAGCCGCTGCGGTTCGACTGAGGAGACCGCCAAAGTGAAAGTAGAATGGCAATATCTAGTTGTTTTAGCAAGTGCTGTGATTTTAGCTGTGTTTGAATGGCAAAGACAACAGTTTGATGACATCCATACTTTGTTCTGTATAGGAGGAGCAATATTAACAGTTATTGTCTTTACGGCTTTCCCCGTTCAAATAGGTAAAATGAACGTTTCCAATTTTATGACGCAGATGGCTTTGCTAAACATTATATTGGGTTTACCTGCCATTCGCGGGTTGCCCCCACCAACTATAACTGCACCTCCCCCACATATACTGTTTATAGGGACAACAACCGAAGAAATATTTAGAATAGCTTCATTTCAAATGGTTATTGAAGCATACGCAATGCCTAATTTCGCTGTTTTCGTTAGTGGCATAGTCTTTGCTGCCATGCACATGTATTGGTATCCTACTGAGTGGGCTTTTGGGATTGTCGGCGGAATGCTATTCAGCTTAATGCTTATGAAATTCAAAAGTCCTACAGCTTGCGTAGTTAGCCATTGGATGTATGACATGCTTGCTTTCGGTCTTATGCCTATCCTTCCTTATTTCGGTATCTCCTTCTTTTTTCTGATAATTGGACAAATCCCCGTTTTAAAACGGGTTGAAGTTTAAAACGCTTTTCTTTTCAAAAGATTTTTTAATAAATTTAATAACGGAAGGAAAATAAGTATATTCAAGGAGTTTAAAAATGTTGAAAGATTATCTGAAGAAGCGGAACATCCAGCTAATTCTAATGGTAATCGTTTTGGTTTCTGTTCTGATTTTCTATAAAGTGGGACCTTTCTTAGCTTACGGTTTGCCAGCAGTAACGTTTCACACAGTAACACAGACAGAGCCTGTTTCTAAGTCAGTAAGTATTTTGAATTCTCAGGGCAGTTGGGTTGCATATAATTATGCTTACCAAGGAAAAGGTCATGTAGGTGGCTTAGGTTGGGACTTAAATCTTTTGGCAACACTTCATGTTCAATTAAAAGTGAAAGTAGAGGTAACTGATTTAGCGTTATCAGGTTTTCTGACGGAACTTAAGCCTCCGCCATTTCTGATCGAGAATACTTCCACAACACTATATTACAAAAACGTGACTGTTCAAACATACGCTTACGGCTTCAAAGTTACATTAGCATGGTCAGGCACAGCTTTTATAACTGTTGACAAATGGGAGAAAACAGGGTGGCTTCCACTTCCGCCAACCGCACCATCTAAAGAAGATATGATGAAAACACTTGCACAAACCGTTTTAATCCCCGACTTTAACAAGCACTCTTATATTGCAGCAGATTTGCTTATGAGCATCGATGCCCCAACATTAGCCAAGGATAAAGCCTATGAACTACGCCCAGACTATTTGGGCATGTGCGGTATGTGGCTTGCCGATTACAAAACAATAGGCTATACAACGGGAACAGCGGCAGAGGCACTACCATCATCACGTGGAACATCTGTTAAACTTTTCAGAGATAGGGCTTTGACAAGTCCATGTTGGTCTCCAGATTACGACACCGATATGGGCAAACCGTTGCTGACGCCAGACATCGCGTATTGGCTTGATCATTTTGCAGCAAAAAGTGCATGGTGGAAAACAAGCATTATACACCTTGGAAGCCAACTAGTCTTTGACGATACCAAAGCATTCCCCGATTACTTCTCGTGGGCATGGGAAAAATACGCTAAAAGCGAACCTCAAGCCCCTGCAATAGCTCAATGGTTCAGAGTTGACATAGCTTTCCGTACAACAAAGGATTGGACTGTGCCTAACATTCCCGAATATCAGCTTCCAGAAGAAGTGCAAGAAAAGATGAAGATTATAATTAAATCTGAACCTGAAAATCAAGGAGTTCCACTTAACCCGCCATCAGAAGACATTTGGACAATAAGTTTAAGTGAACTTTTACCTATTCTTGGTTTGTTGTTCGGCGGAACCATAGTTACAATTGTAGTTTACTACTATGCAAAGGGAAAATGGGGTGTGCCTAAAACATGACAAGCAAAAAGGTTGAAAGCATACTTCCTTGGCTTATTTCAAGTCCTTTATCCATCGCCATCGTAGCCGTAGTTCTCATTGTGTTGATAATCATAGGTGTTGTAGCTTTGACTGTGTTTAAGCTGTGGACGGGCGTGATAATGGGCGGTGTGCTACTGGTTGTCGTTTGGACGCTGTTTCAAACAAAGGCTTTGCCAACCGAAAAATACCCATGGATAACCGCCATCTTAGCTTTTATACCCATATTCGGCTTCTTCTTCGGCGTGTGGGGAGAACGTACGGGAGTTTTCTATGTTACACCGTTAATGGAACAAGAGCAACTGATAACGCCGTATTACGCAACTGAGCCTTTAACCTACATTAAAGGTAACATGGGAACAATATTAATAATTATACTGATGATTTGCATCGCATTAGCATTCGCAAGAGCAAAGGAGTAGACAAAATGAAAGGAGCTTACGTAATCATCGGATTAGCACTATTACTCTTCGCCATCTTAATCTACCCTATACAAGTACCGTGGATGGAGTGGACGGGTGGACTTTTCCCGACGTTACAGTATAAACCGTTCTCGCTTGCACCAGTAGCATACATATTCGCCACAATAGGCGTAATATCCATTATTTTCGGCTTGACAGAAAACGTTATGATCCGTGTTATCCTAACATTTCTCGCGGTAATTACATGCATAGCCTTCTTAACTGGTTACATAACACCTGAAAAAATACGGATAACTCCTTAATGGTTGCATGTCACTTGAAGAACCTACAGATAACTTTTTGCTAACATATACATGTTTAAAGCGATCAACACGATTCGACTTTCTGTTCCACCGATTTTTACGTTAACTCCCCTTTTCAAATAATAGTGCAAATAAATCGCGTGAACCACACTTGTTAAAACCAACAGAAATCCTACAGTGAAAACATTTCTTGTCAAAGCGTAAAAAAAGCCTGCTACAAAAAAGCATGATGATATATAATCTGAAATTTTATCGATAAAGTAACCATTTTTTCTGCTCATGCATCTTAACTTGGCTATTTTTCCATCTATTCCATCAAACACGTAATGTGCAATTACTGCTAGACTGCACAAAAAATAACTAATAGGGTTTCCATTTAGATAAACATACAAAACAAAGCTGACTAAGCTTGACATCACAGCAAACAACGTGGCTACGTCAGGATGAATAAACTTGTAAGTGCGTTCTGCAATATTTTTCAGGAACTTTTCTTCTTTTTTGTTTATGAAGGGATTAATTACCTCTAATCTTTCCATTTTCTTCACTTTCCTAACATCTCATTCTTAAAATCATTAATATATTGTGCTTGAATAACTGTGAAAGTGAGAGACAACATAAAATAGGCAGTTATCATCAAACGTTTATGCTTTGATTCGTATACACCCTTACTTCCTGTTGACAAAATAAACGGTATTAACGGAACAAAATATCTAGCCCAGCCAAAAACATATCCCAATACCTGCCCAACAATAAGCAGAATAATGCATGAAATTACGAAATACGTTGACAAAAAAGATGCCACATTTCTTTTGGGCTTATAAAACAAGTAGGCATAGAACGGGAAGGTAAAGCATAATGGATAAACAAGCGGGAACAAGAAAAGTGAAAAAGTTGTATTGGTAAACATGGGATGTTTCTGGGACAAGACTTGGTAATAAGTTTGGGCTAAATCGAGGAAATGCGTCGGATTTCCTGCAAAGCGGAAGTTGATAATCCCCCACCACACCAACATTACAATTGGAAATAGGTAAGCGAACATCGATTTCTCTCTCCTACGTAATGCATAAAACAACACAAATGGAATGAACACCCAAGCCGTATAGGAAGTTAAAACCGCCAACCCCAAAACAAGAGAAGCCACATAATGTTTTTCCACACAGAAAAGATAGGCGAAAAATACTATAAGTAAGCTTGCTAAACTCTCAGATAAGGCTGTTGAACCATAAAGAAGGACCAACGGGTTTAAGACGTAGAATATGCTTGTAGCAACTGCTACTTTCTCTCTATTGAACATGTAGCTAAATCGCTTAACCAAAAAACTAGTCAACCCCACGCATAAAACTGAAAGCAGACGCAACAGTTTCAAATCATGAAACAGAGCTAAAATAAGTTGGTAAACTGGAAGCCAAATTAAACGATCTACATATCTAAGCGATAAACCTACACTAGACGCAACGCTAAGCCGATAATACTCATCATAGTCAATGATTGGCATGAAAAACACCATAAACACCATGACTACAACCACACAAAGAAGCAATTTATGCCCCGCCATAATTTTATTCATCTTTCCCACCTTGACTTTGTCAAATTTTCTTTGAAAAAAATATATTACATTAAGCAAATATAAAACGGTTTAAATGAACTCTAAAATAGAAACCGTGGCATTGATTGTCATACTATTAGTTTCGACAGTTCTATATATGCTTGTAATATTTCCCTTGGCAAGTAGCGACACTTTCACAGTTATTCAAACAAGAAAGATTAGTATTGAGGAAAGCGGTAATGATGCTTATGTATATGGAAAGTCTAGCAATTATACAACTGCAAGAACAACAGCATACGATAAGTCAATTGGAGGCGACATCCGTGTAGGGCAAGATTATAGTTCAGGGTTAGACCTTTACTACGTATATCGTTCATTTCTAAAATTTAACACAAGCGTTATACCAGACACAGCAGAACTGATTTCCGTTGAACTTTACTTTTACTGCTCCAGCGATCTTAGCTCAACTGACTTTGTAATTCGGGTTCAGAAATGGACGGGGGACACTCCTGTTGAACTAGAAGACTACAATCAGTTTGACGGTGTTAACTATGATGACGGAACATTTAATACAAATATGATCGTCCAAAACGAATACAACGCAATAAACATAACAAATTTTGATGTAATCAACAAAACTGGATATACATTACTATGCATTCGTTCAGACAGAGAAATCAATGCCATGACACCTACTGGACTTGAATACATTAAAATGGGATCGTATGATTCAGAACCAGCTTATCTTAAAATTTCATACTCTGAAAACATTACAACAACCCCAGGAGCTGGCGTCAACTACATCAAAAGAAACTTTTCTGCGAATTACACGGGATCAGAATTTTTTGGCAACGTGTATTTCATGTGTGCATTATATAATGGGACAGGAATTACAAAAATCATAGAGTATAACGGGACAAACAGTGAATGGTCTATTTGGGTTTATAACGCCTCATCTAACATAGGCTTAAACATGACGCTTATAACTCCTGAAATTTCAGATTATGTAAATTTAGGCACTTTTTCCGCATCGGCATGGATGCTTATTGAAATGTATACAACATACGATGAGTATACTGGAACCACCTTTTACGTTTACGTCAACAATACGCAAGTCTACGCTAACCAAGTTGGATATGATTCTTCTAGTTGGGGGCAATCTTCCTTCGGAAGCATACAATGCAACGACACGTTAGAAACAAGTTATTACATATTCTATTTCGACTACATTCAAACATGTGATTTCACCGAGGACTTTGAAGATATTTCAGCTTTTCAGTCTAACTGGGCAATAATTGGAAGCTGTTGGGTGCAATCAGACGTTGTATACAATGGTAACTACGCTCTGCAAGTTCCACTTTCTCCCCCAGTACTTAGCGTTGAAGTTACACCTACAAGTGTTTCCATCAACAGAAACACAACTCAAACCTTTACTGCAACTGCAAATGGCGGACAACCGCCCTATACATACAAGTGGTATGTGAATGGCACATTAATGTCCGAATCATCGTCATCGTTTAATTTCAGAACTGAAAACTTAGGGTTTTACCAGATTTGGTGTAACGTAACAGACTCCGCTACCACAACTGCAAAATCTAATGTTGCAAACTGCACTGTTATAGCTGGTTCTTTAGAAATAACTGTTTCGCCATCAACAGTGAGCATAAATTTAGGCGAATACCAAAATGTTTCTGCAAACGTTATAGGTGGCACTCCTCCTTTACAGTATCAATGGTATCGGAACGGAACAGCGGTAGGCACAAACTCTTCGCTATATGAAATTAACGCTACTGAGTGGGGCGTTGGAGTATGGACATTACACTGCAACGTTACTGACAATTTAGGCGTTGAAAACAAATCCAACACTGTAAACGTTTACATTTCTGAAGGAGTGTTAAATGTAACAATAACTCCGTCTGGAACAATAAGTAGCTACAGAGGGCTGAAAACAGATTTCACTTGCACGGTTTCGGGTGGGATTCCACCCTACCAATACGAATGGTATGTTAACTCTCAGCTAAACGCAACCACAAGCACCTACACCCTCATCCACTCTGAAGCCACTACTTACCAAGTAATTCTGAAAGTTATAGATTCTGGCATAAGCTCCCAATGGTCTGACACAACCACAGTTAATGTAGTTAATCCTTCAGTATCCCTAACTCCACTATTCAGAAACATGAAAATCGGTCAATCCCTCAATTTAACCTGCACAGCCACATCAATCACAGCGAACTACACCTTTCAATGGGTTGACAACTCAAACATCCTATATGAAAGCCCATCTACAACGAACCATGTTCAACAATACACTTACATTCCAACACTTTCAGACGCATACAAAACTCACCAAATGCGAGTTAACGTCACATTTAATACGGGACTAATCAGCCCCTACTCAATATGGTCAAACAACATCACAGTTAACGTCTTTGGAACAGTTAAAAGAAAACCCGTAACCGTCGCCCATCTTCCCGTATCAGGCGTAAGTCTTCCAATTGGACATTTAGCACAAAAATCCGCCTTCTCAGCAAACGGTTACTACTGGCAATTCTATTACGACGGCAACATCACAAGCGGTTTTGCTTACGGCTACATCCGCTATAAATACAGCATAGACACACAACTTTGGATAGAACCTGAAGGTTCACCACTATTAGGTAAACTGATTCTTGACGATGTCCCCTTTACCCTTCCTGGTGCGTCTCCTGCTATCTGTCACGGTTGGTGTGGAGGTGTCCCGTTCACCCTTCATTATGATCGAAGCAACAATAAACTCTACCTAGTCTACGCCTACGGGAGTTCCACTGGGAATAAAAGCCTTAGAATAGTTACAGCAACATATAACGAAACTGCATGCGACTGGAATTGGGGAACACCAGAAATCATAGCTGAATATAGTAATCCTCGATTACCCGTTTGCCCATCACTAATAATAGCCAATAATGGAAATCCTTTCGTAGTTTTCCTTTTAAGCAAAGGCGACACACCACTTGTCCCGTATGCTTTCTATCACCGTATAATAGCATATTATAATGGAACAGAGTGGCATCTATATCCATCGGGCGATCCATCACAATGGTATCAGTCAGAAAGCCCTAAGAGGCTTGTGAATGTGGGAAATGAGATATACATAACATCAAACGATAAAGTTGCAATTTTCGACACGACAACAGAGACAACAACGGAGAATTGGGAGGTAAGCTACCAAATGTTCATCCCCAACGATCCAGATTTATGGAGCTTAGCATCATTCATTGATGATGTCAATCTAGTTGTAAAAGGACGAGTTAACGGCACTTTTCTTTCTAACGAGTATGTAGTTCTTCATGCAGATGTTTTTAATGGTTTAGACTGGTCGACGAACGTGGCGTCATGGAAAATTTATATGGCTGGGACGGGTTCTCCAGAAACCAAAAACTTCACAGTTAGCAAGTATTTATCCGACTATCTGCAAAACGATTGGCAAATTCAAAATTCCAAAATACGTTTCTGGTTTACAAGTCCATACCGCACAGCCACGTGTGCCATAGATTATGCTTGTTACCAACTAGAAAACTCCTTTGACTATGTAATCGAAACAGTCCCAGTAGACACCTACTTAGAATTATCTAGTATAGGTCGAACATGGCAAACCTTGCATGTCAATGGGTATACAAGTGAACAAACGAACTGGACAAAAGTGGGGGCAAGTCCATACATAGATAAAGAAAATGACGGTAGCTACATTACCACAACAACACCAAGTGCCGCTGATTCAGCATACACATTTGAAAATTTAGAACATCCAGGCGGCGTAGTGCATGGAGTATATCTTTACATTAGATGCATTTCTGAAGTTGCCGCAAACAACTATGTGGATGTTTACATTTACGATGGCACATCATGGCAATACGCACATGAATATCCTGTGGGTGATCCCCGTTCATGGTATGTTAACGTAACCGCTATCTTAAACACATTCGAAAAAGTTAATAATGCAGAATTAAAGTTTGTGCATCGCGATGTTTCCGCCAACTTTACAATAGATTACGCTGAACTAATCGTAGACTATGATTATGCTGAACTTCCAGACAAATGGCAAGTAAATGGGGTAGCACCGTTTCTAAATGCCGTTGACACAAATTATGTTTATGTAACACAAGGACCTAAAACAATATACCTTGTTGACGAAGATACAACTATAAGTATGCCTGTTCCAAACATGATTTCAGCATTTATCATGGCTTTACCTACACACTCGGTAAATGCACCAACTCCAATTTACATCTTTTGGTACAATCTTGTAGACGTTGTTTTTCAACACAGCCCGTCTGGGTATATTTCAGCCTTTTTAGTAGCTGAAACTGGGCAAACTCTGATTAGGGATGATAACGGCTTCACAAACATGAAAGTTAGACATAACTATTTAGGTGCATGGGAAGATGCTGGTGAATGGTGGAACTACACGTTGTGGTATATGAACTTGACAACAGATATAAATAACGTGTTTGACGCTAGAGCCTTCGGATATAGAGCAGGCTTTTCCTCGAAGTATCAGTTCTGGAATGATACTCTTGGCGACTACCAGAGTTATTGGGTGAACCAGACAGACGGTCTTTATAGTAGCTCTTCACTTGCCAGCTCTCTGACATTAGACGGAATACCGCTTGAGTTCCACTTTTACGAAAACAGTCTGTATGTAACACGGTTTAACGGAAGAAACTGGAGTGTTCTTAAATTTCTTGAGGAAAACAGCACAATCTTGAGGCTGAACTACGGTGAGGACAGATGCTTTTCATACGCAATTCAATCATCCTCTTATGATGTTAAGTTCCTTATGCCCTTTGTAAACGTTACAATAAAAGCTCAAACTATGGATGGTAAAGAACTGTCTGATGTAGTTGTTATTATGAATGGAGAACTAATATACACTCCATACAGTAATAAGTACGATGTAATCGGTCTATACACGGTTAAGCTTTACCCAGAACATATATCTTTTGTAAAAGACGGTGTTGAATATTCTTTCGTTTACTATATAGTTGAAGCAAGCCCCGCTGTGCAATACAACACAGCATACTTTGAAATGGATGTAACAGGAGATGTCACAATTACAATCGTTTATGCAGTTGGCGGGGTGCGTATTCCAACAGAAATTCCTCCGCCAGAGGGAATAACCTACTGCCTACCCCTAATATTCTATGTTATTTTAGCTATCTTGTTCTTTGCAGGTCTGTATCTTTACACTGAACGGGACACATGGAAGATTAGCCTACCGTTAGTTCTAATGGTGTTTTGGCTTCTGATTTTTAAGCCTAGGGTTCCCGTTAGCGAGATGCCGATAGCTATTCTTCGTTTATTCACTGTTCCACCGTGGCATACATACTGGGCAATAGCGTTGTCAGTAATTGCTGTAGGTTTGCTGTTGAACAAGTTGAGGGGGAAATAGGGAAAATTTGATAAGTGGAAAACAATCTATAATATTCGGGGAGTGTGAAAAACGAAGACAACGTCTTTAGCGTTACTAATTATCGCGATATTGTCGACATTAATCACCGTTCCACTATACAGTTTCACTCCTAACATATACGGAAGACCACAAGTTACCAACTTGGGCTTCATCAAAGACTTTATTGTTTCTTGGTGGCATAAAATTGTGAGACGATACATTTACAATCAAGTTGGTCCCGCTGAAAACGCTACAGCTAATCCTGAACAAGCAGAAAATTACAATCTTCCACCAACAAGGTCAACTGCTAACCCATCCGACATTTACGAACTGATAGATTACATTAAAGATAACGAAGCTTATTTTTCAACTGAAATCCTTAACTACTTAGAGAGTAACAATATTCCAAACAAGTCAGCTCAGCTTGACTTGCTAATAGTTCCCGAAAACATCTACGTCACCTTTGTTTGGGACACGGTAACCTTGAAAGTCTATGACGGATGGATTGGAGATCAAAACTGCCGTGAGTATCTAACTGCGACAGCTACTTCATCTTTAATAATGGGCTTGTACCAAAACAGAGGCAACATGGACGTTGCTAAGAACTTGCTTCTCGATGCAGAAGCAAACGGCGAGTTGACCTATTCGTTTAATAGGTTGAACCCGACAATTTCAGAAGTTGTTTTGTGGCTTCAAGCAGTATCAACAACATTCAGCATTATAGGATGGATTCTATTTCTTATGCCAAGAATAAAGAAGAAGAGTGCCTAAACGTGTCTATAACCATTCACACTCCCCGCAAGTTGATACATAAACACCCAACTGTTTTCGCCATTTCACTTCTTCTGTTTTTCGTAGGTGTTCTGTTAGGGTTTAAGCCAGAGTACAGCCAAGAAGTTTTGGAAAAAGTGAGAGAGCAACATATTGAACCGACAGCGGTTGCCGTTAATGTTAAAAGCATCCTTTTAAACAACGGTCTAATCGCATTTGTTTTATGGGGCGGATGGTTTCCAGCTTTATTTTTGGATTTAAGTTATCTTCCACCCGCAGTAATGGTTTATAGCGTAGGAATCGCTTTTGGAACGGTTTTTTCGACATCTTCGCCTATCAACTCAGTTTTAACATTCGCCTCTTTCGGGCTGATCGAAGCATTAAGTTTTCTTATGGCTTGCTCAGGCGGATTGTTGTTCATAAAATATATTGTGTTGAAAATATCTCGTTCACCCGTGTCTTTCATCGAAATTTTGAAGGATGCCGCAACCTTTTTAGTTTATAGCATGATCTTCTTGTTTACTTCGTCAGTTTTAGAGGCGTTTCTCATCAACCCATCAACAACAATGTTATCTGTTCTTGCTGGAATCGCAATTACCGTGGCTATTGTTTATTGGCTGATTTCACCCTCATCCTTAGTACATACTGAAAGTTGATTACCAACTTGTTGCTTGAAGTGTCTAACGTAACAATCAAATAGTTGGACGTAAATTCAAAGTTGTTAAGAGTTCCATAGAAAACTTCTCCGTTTATAAGTTCAATTTCAACTTGAACCCGATCTCTGACAAGTCTTTCAAACAACCTTACGAGTTTACTGTGCCTACCTTGAAACAACGGCATATTTTCACCCATCTAATTCCAAACTTGTTTGATTCAAAATATTTTTCAAGATCTTATTGTTTTCTCTAAACACGTCTAATGTGCTGAATTTCTCAGCTCCTTTAACTCTGGAAATATTGACGTATTCAAGTCTTGAAGGGTTCTTAACATTTAGGCTTAGTATTTTACGGGCGTGTGTACTGTTTCGGATAATTGTAGAGCTTTCAAACCATAAAGTTGCATCATACTTTTTAGCTAATTTCAAAAAGCGAGGGGCTTCCGTTATGTCGGATAACCCGAACCCCATCAACTGAACAACCCTTGTTGAACCAACCACCTCTAACACTTTATTTAAAACATGTAAAGCATAATCGTATCGAGTTTTCACGGAAACTCCTCTTTTTTGAACAAGTAAACCCGCCATCGGTATCCCTATAACCTCACAGTACCTTTTCATGAAGCTTGCCTCTTCAGCATACGTTTCCGCCGTATCCCCATGGCAAACTCCCAAAAGCATGAAAGCCGAAAACTTGGGTAACCCGTCTTTGTAGCGGTTGCTACTTCTGAACTTGTTCTCTACCAACCACTTATCATAGTCTAGAACAATATCCCTGTTGATGGCAAGCTTTTCACAAATTCTGTCTTCGTTATCACCAGCAGACAACGGCAGATCCATAACTTGTATAACGTCAGGGTTAAAGCATATTGCTTCTCGTAAACTGATTAAAGGTGGGCGAAGAAATACTCTGTCTTCACTTTTATTTTCAGTTTCAACAATACGATCCGAACCGTGAATATATAGAATGTTTTCATTTATTCCGAAAGCCTTTTTCAACCCGCCTTTTCTGGCAACATCCAGAACGAAATCGTATGCTTTAGGCTTTTGAAGATACCAGTAAGTTGCAAAGAAAAAACCATCAATAGTTTTCCAAAATCCAGCTTTCAACTGCTGTGGACTTAAATCATGGATAAGTTTAATATCCATCACTCCGCCCCCATCTTCTTCATCTCTTTGTAATGTTCGATTAAACCAGATACCGATTTACCCCTTTGCGTTAAATCGTAAGCTTCCACATAAAGATCACGAAGCTCTGCACCTAACGTTTTCATTCTTGCTCTTCTAGTTGCTGTTGTAATTGGTACAAGCCTATACTTAGCTTCTTTATAGCTTTTACATTTTGCTCTGATTTCCTCTTGCACTTTACGTAATCTCTCATACAACTCTTTTGGCGGAACAAACTTTTCTCCGAACCCCTTCGCTTTTTCAGGCGGTAACATTTCAGCTTTGGCAGCGTAATATTTTCTTTGAGCTAAACGAAGAGAAAGCAAATCGGGAACTTTTTTTGTTCTAGCATATCTTCCTGCTGCACGGTAGATTTCTCTGCGTGCTTCCAGCAAATTGTAAGCTTTACGATGTTCCTCAAGCCTACGTTTTTCTTTTTCAGTTAAGGGGCGAACCTTACTCAACGCTTCATAGTAGTCTATCCAACGTTTCGAAACTTCCATTCGAGGGATGATTGCACGGCTATGCTCAGCTATCTCCCTTAAGTAAGGCATCACTTCAACTCTGGTTTTACGGAGAATCTCACTAGGCTCTGTTATTTCTTCACCCATTACTTAAGTCCACCCAAAAAAAGACATTAACTGAATATTCTCTTGACGATTTCTTTTGCAAGCGATGCCTGCTCATCTTCACTCAATAATTTATATTCCTTTTTAGGCTTTATAATTTTGATTTTCCCCGTCTTTCTCCAAATCTTGTACATGTCATAAATGATCTCTCTATTCAACCCCGACTCTACTAAAGTGTACCTTGGAACCTTCCAGTAGCCTGCGATTTCTCTCATTGAAGGGTAATTACCAGTTCTACGCATGTGATAAGTGATGAAAATACACGTTCTCAATCCCCACTCTCGCAACAGCGTCTGCTCACGTGGGGGGCACCAGTAAGGACGGACAATCTTAACTAAGTCACCATAAACACAGAGATACCCCGTTTTTCTAAGGAAAGACATGCTGTTATAAATTAGCTGTCCAAGCTGAGCTATATGATTCATAAAATCAACAGACTTGCCCGTTTCGAAAGGGGTAATCCAATCAGCGTTAAACTTCAACTTCCAAGCTTGAGCATTAAACTCTTTAACGCTTTTCTTAAATCCTCTGTCTCTTGTCAGCAAATCGGCGAACCTTAACGCTTCTAGCCCCATTCGGTTCTGTCGCCATAAATGATGATCTCTGTAGCAGTCGCTACTGAAACGGTGATAAACCAACACTTTACTGATTCCAATTGCCATGTTAGCCCAATAAGGTTCCAACGCTTCCCATGGATACATTGGTATCCAAAAGGTGTAGCCCAAGTAAGTTGCATGTATTACTGAATACTTGTTTGAAAATGGACTTACTGTCATGTTTATACACCCAGTCTTAATGCTTTTCCAATTACAGATGATGTCGACCGTTTTAGTTCCTGTGCAATCTTGGAAGCAGAGACAATTCGATACTTCTTTTTGAGCATGTTAATTTCCCATGTCTCCCACTCTCTACACCTACTTTTTGCTATTTCTGATAATGTAAGCTTGAGGGCTTCATTCTTAGATAAGCCTTTAAATTGACCATGGCTAACTATAACACCATTACTGAAACCAATAAATTTTGCAAATTTCTTGATGTCTAACGCTCTATTTATGGCTATTCCATTCGGCTCAATAGTGCAACGTATTCCAAGTTTGTTGAGTAGTTTCTGGTATCCTTGTTTAAGGGTTGGGTGGTAACAGGCAAGATGAATTCTCGGATGCTTTTTTCCATGTTTGCAGATTGATCCCTCACAGTCAAAAGCGACTCGGAGAATTTTACTTATGTCAGAAAGTTTAAGATTGAATATGAAATCGGGAATTTTCGCTGGTGGGTATTCGCCATTATCATATCTGAGTTTTCTATAAGTTGGGCTGAATTGTAAGAGGAATTTAACGATGCCTTTTGAATAGTATACTGTTTCAGTACATGGACGTTTACTTACTCTTGATAACCGACTGCGTGTTTGATATTTTGTTTTTCCAAATAGGCTCAAGACAAGATTTCTAAACTTTTTATGCAAGGTTGGTGAACAATTTGCCAATCCTATGCGTCCATCTTTGTAGCGAAGAAAAGCATATCCATCAGTTAACAAAAAAATACATAGCTCACCAATCTTTACTGCATTTTCATAATTGATGACAGGATAATGTTCCTTCATAGCCTCACCCACCCAGCACCTTAAACTTGTAGCCTAGATAATACGCTTCAAACACTGAATACTTGTTAGGAAAGTAACGGTTTTCTCAATCATCTCCTTGTTTCACCCATTCTTTCGGAGTTTTCTTCTCTTCGTCAGAATGGAAAGTTGCGTTTGCCAACTCGTCGAATTGAAAGCAGTAGTCATAGTCATGTTTGAGCTTTGATTGGATTTTTCCAAGGCAAAGTTTTAGGCAATATTTTGGAATTTTTTGTTTACACTCAGATAAGTGTGGACATTTCAAATCTTACTCCACCCAAAATAGTTTTCCGTCAGTTTTTATTAAGTTGTTCTGCTTTAAAATCCTAAAAGCATCTCCGAAAACCCCTCCAGACGTTGCCTTGTAGCCTGTTTGTAAGGCGATTTGACTTTTTGTAAATTTCATGCCTTTATGGTCAACTAGAAACTTAAATATTCTCCTAGAGCAACGCGTAGGCAACTTGTTAAGCCACATTTCAACCATAGAATTACTTACACCCACTTCTTCAACTAACGTTTTCTCAGAAAATTCGCTTAAAACTTTGGTTATTCTATTCTGTAAAGCCTGTAAAACGTCAAGCAACCTTTGCTTAGACTTTTTCAACCGTTCAACTTCACTTTGCAACTTCGATAAATCTTCCATATCTACATTTCTTTTCATGTTAACTTGTAAACTTCCAGCAACCTTCAACGCAGTATTAAGCTGTTCAACTTTCTTCTTTTCCTCCTCATACTTACGTTGCAATTCACCCATTTTTCTCTGAAGTTTCTCAAGTTCAGATTTCTCCTTCCGTTCCCTCTCTAAGGCTTGTCTGATTGTAGCGACAAGTTCGTTCATAGTTTTCTTTGTATTCTCTTTTTTAGGCACCTCATACTTTAATTTTGGAGTTTCAGCTCCGTGCGGCGTCAGACGTTTTTCAGTAACCTTAATGTAATCAGCTTTAGCTCCGTGAATGACAAGCCATTCCCCTACCTTTAAATCTAAAAGTTTGGAAGCGTCTGCTTTTACTCCTCTATCCCGATAAACTTTCAGACATTCCCGATCGATGTATCCGATGTCTTGAGGACTGAATTTACCGTAAAAAGTTAAGTTTGCTAACTGCCTAACTGTAAAATTGACTTCTTGTGGGCGGGGGCTTAAGGCAATAGTTGAAACATTCAACTTTCTTCCTTGCAAAAAGCAGTCTTTAAACGCTTTGATCATCCGAGCATACACCCATGGAGGAACAGCCCTTCCAGATGTTCTGTTAGGAATATATTCTTGTGCTTCTTCGATAACTATTAGAATTGGACGTTTGACAACTTCATTAAACTTCAAAATATAACTAACCAAACTTCTAACAAACCCTATAAGCTTCTCTTCATCATCAACATCAGACGTATAAAAGATAGTGCTTACCCCTTCATTTACGATTGCTTTAGCGAAAGCTGATGGAACCCGCGGGATAAAATCAACATCTTTGGCGAATGGTCCTCCAACCACTAAAACATCAAACTTTTGTTTTAACGTCTGATATTCTGCTCTAGGCTCAAAAATTACAACTGTTCCACCTTGAGCCAACCACTGTTCTACAAATAAGCATGCTGTCCAAGATTTTCCACTTCCTGAACCACCGAATAAACAAATACGTAATCCCTCATTACTCCATGGTTCCACTTCACTGTCAACAGCAAATCTATTTGAAAGTTTAAACTTCATCTTTCATCTTTCCCTTGGTTCAGAGAGATTTGTCGTATCGCACCTTCCGTAGTGTTTGGATCAAGCCGTCTAGCAAGGGTTACTTTTTTATATATTTCCTTGAAGCACTTATCACACAATTCATATTCCGCCCAAACCGCACCATCTAAACCTTTACGGGCGGTTAGGGTGATTTTGTTGGGTTCGCCGACGATTTCTTCGCCACATGAATCACAATACCTTTTTATCACGTTTTCTTTCCCTCTTTCCTATGTTATAGCAAACCCATCCTAACGCAAACAATGGAATTATAACGGGGAAAAGAAACAACATCAAAATTTTCCGCTTCGTTGTGTTCGCCTCCGCTTACACTCTGAAAAATTTGATTAAAAGCTTGTCTTCATCCACAATTTCTATTTCAAAAAGCATACCAATTTTCAACCCTAATTTTTCGCGTATTGTCTTTGGAATTGTTATGCGGTAGTCACTTATGATTAATCTTCTTTTTCTATTCCCCTTTTTTCTTTTACCCATGCAAATCGCCAAAACGTATATATGCTTGCACTTTATTAAAAGTTTTCTATTGATTTACGCACCTACTTCAGTCCTGCATGAGCTTGTAAATTCACAGTTTTCAACAACTATTTCATCAGCCGTACATACTCCCCATTTATTATATTTACACTTCAAATTTCTACACTTCACAACAGTCATAGCGATCACCCATATAAATACAAAAAGGAAAAAATAAAAACTGTTGTTAGCCTCTTATCCGTTGAAACACAGGTTCGCCGACTACTAACGTTTCTGTTTTGCCAATTTTTCTGAGGATTAGGTTTAAAGAGTCCTTTGTTGATGTTAAAAGTTCCATCCCCTTAGGTGTTAGCGTGTAGATTTTTTTCGGTCTATCAGTATCCGTAGTCCAGGCACTTGTTGCGTATCCAGATTTTTCAAGTTTATTCAAAAGGGGATATATTGTGCTAGGACCAAAGTAAACTCCAAATGTTTTGCGTAGGCTAGAGATGATCTCGTATCCGTGCATTGGTTTAGTATTTAGTAGTGTTAAAACTATCAGTTCTAATAGACCTTTCATTAACTTAGTGTATGCTTCTTTCATTGTCGTTCACCCAAAAAAGAGTGAGGTTATATGTGTGCTAATAGGAGATGCAGGTTGTTGGCGAAAATTCGTGTTGTGTCGATTATTAGGAACGCAAATATCACTATGAATATGCCTTGACTTATTGCTTGTAAAGTTGCGTTTTCTTTCAATAATTTAAACGTTGTCAACGCTAGTTCTTTTAGTATTAATGCCGTGATTACGCTGATTATAAAAGCCATCAGATGTCCAAATTCCAATCCGTAAGTGTTAATCCATATTTTTGTAATCGGATTTCCCTCTACTATCATTAGTGGAAACGTTTTCTGTCCGATGTATGAAACCATTTTTTCTGAAGCTGAAGCGATGATGGCGATAAGAAACAAGTAGCGAATAAGCTTTGAATATTCCAACCATTCACACCGTCTTTACTGTTTTTATTTTAGACTTTTAATTTGTTTCTGTTAAAAAGATAAAAGACATTAAGGGGCGGTCACAATCTTGTTTGCTTCTTCGATTCTGCCAAGGAAGTCTATAAGTAGTGCTATGTAGATTAGCCCTTTATCAGTTAATTTAATAACTCTTTTAAACGGATCAGAAGTCATCGGTTCCTTCGTTACCAATCCTAATTGCTCCAGTTCGTCACTTCTTTTTCTATACGTCTGATCTGAAATGTTCTTCCCGTTCTTGTTGAACCATTCCTTAACATCTTTCCAAGCTATCCGTTCTTTTTCCTTAGAAATTTCTGAAATTGCAAGTAACAAGTCTATGCTATGCTTTCCTTTTCCTTGTATGTAATCCTTAAAATCCATTTTTGTCACCCACCTAAAACCTTAAAAATTTAAGCCTACTACTTTTAGTTTATGTCGTATCCTAAACCAGTTAAACCTATCCATTTACTTATAACTTCTGCTGTTCTAGCGTTGTTTTTCACTCTGTTAACAAGCTACTATACTTTGGAAGTTGGTTACGGCTACAAAGACTACGGTTTCCCATTAGGGTGGAAAAGAATTTACGGCGGAGTAACAGCTCAGTATAACTACATCTTTTTCGTAGTTGACATGATGATTTTCACGTTGATAATATTTGCTGTTATGTATGCTTCTTTTAGGTATGCGGGATGGAAACCATCCTAGCTGTTTGCTTCTCCCTCACTGAGTTCTTCTACTGGGCAAACAAAGTCTTTGTGTTGTTCAATTTCGTTTTTAAAATGTTTTCTGATGAATGTTTCTGAGAATAACGGAAGTTTTTTGCTTACAAACGGTTTTCCGCAAACGAACATTATTGTTTCGTTGGTTTCGGGGTTGAAATCAAATCTTATGTCTGGGTTCTCTTGCAGATAAATCCGTTTGTTTCCCAAAGTTCTACCTCCCCTTTAAACTTTTGATTTCCCTACGCAACTTTGAAACTTCTTTTTTAAGTGCCTTAAGTTCCTCTCTAAGCCTACCAATTTCACCTGTCGGGGCAATTCCAATACCGTATCGTGCTAATTCATCTGAAAAAGCCCTAAAAATATCTGCGTTAAAAGTTCTAGCCAATTTCTTCCTCGCAACCTCCACATCATAAACAAACATGACTACTGTTCCATCAGTATAAATGTCAAAACGCATACTAGGATGCAAATGAGTGGGGATATAATAACGTCTTTCAAGCTTAGCCATTCTTCTTCCCTATAAATTTTAAATATGAAGTTATCTATAAAACATTTTAGGGCGGAAGTGTTGGTTGAAAAAAAGGTTACATGTCCGCTATGTAATGGCAAAGGCTACATCATTATCGATGACAAGGAAAAAAATGAATTTAAGGAAATGTTCAAAAAAGCCTTGAAAAACCTTAAGGATGCACATGGCTTGTTTGCCTATCCGCTTCCACCCCAAAAAGTTGAGAGCGTGTAGAATATGCGTGAAGAAACACGCCGAAACCTTTGCGATCTTCTCGAACATGGAGAAGATGAAGCTTTCAGACAGTTGGTTGAACAAGCAGCCAAAAGAGAAATGACGGAATTCTGGATACGTTTTGACAACCTAAGTAAGCTTGTAGATTTGGATTTACGCCTTGGCTGCACCACCAAACTTGGGAAATAGGAGATTAACGTAGAAGACAGTAACGTGTACCGCCTCCACCGCCTCGACGAGGCGGAAGATAATGTCTAGCTTTGAAATAGAGAGCTAGTCTGACCTTTTCATTAGTTGGTATGTAAATGTTTATTGTTTTTGAATACACTTTTGTAACCCCGTTGACAAGCCAATAGTTAAATTCGTAGCCATAACTGGCGGATTCAACACTAATTGTTAAACTAGTTCCCCCCGTGTCTGCATGAACTCCGTAGTCCAAAGAAGCTGTGCCTCTTGCCGTGAAGGGAAATACCATCGGTCCTTGCCTAAGAACTAACATTCCAGTATACTCGTCATCAGTGTAAGAAGCTGAATACGTTTCAATGGTTCTGTTGTTGTAAGAATCCCAGTAGTAGGAAGTATAGGCACATAGAACATCGGCGAAAACCCACCAAAGTCCATCTTCCCAAATCCATGTTTGATAGTGCGTGTGGCATGCCATTGCTCCGCAGTAAGGATACTCGTCATCAGCATAGAATAGATGCGAAACCTCATGCTGAACTAAGTTATCATCTGCCCAATGGACTTGCCATTTCAATAGAACAAAGATGTCACCTTCATCTATTTCGAGTGGTCCTGGGGCTAACCCTGCAATTTGGGGATCATCGGCTGGTGTGTCTTGATCTGTAATACCAATAATTGCGTCTACGTAATTTGACCACCATACTCCATCATACCATTGACCTAAGTAAGAACCAGTTTCTTCGGCTAGCTCATACCACAGATCATACATTGACTCTTTGCTGTCATCACTATCCCATTCGAGAAAGTCGAGAATCCTTATGTCGATCCCGAAAGTGGAAGCTAACGCTTCATCACCACGCTCTATTTCATTCGAAGCGTAAGCACTCCAATAATGATAGGGAGGATTTTGCCTTTCACTATTTCTTTCTTCGTCATCACCGAACACAAGAACATATAATGGATTGTTGCCCTCGCTTTCGTTCTGTTCAACCATTGGCGAAACGCTATTACTATACGGGTTTGTTGTGTTTAGACACTTTACTGTTGAATTCTGTGGGATTGGCTCAACTTCGCAGACTTCTGTTGGTAAAGCAGGGAATACACGCAAACTGTTTGCAGAGGGGGATGTTGTCGCCGAAGCCACGGAAAAATTTGGCGAAAGACTTAAAGATAACATTAGTAAAGCTGAAGCAGTAACTAACGCTTTTTTCCGTTTCCTTTCCTTAGAAAACAGTATTCCTATGAAAACCCAGCCAACAACAACAGCTCCGCCTATGGGAACTTGCCATTGAACAGATTCGGGTGGAGCAGGAGTAACGTGAAGTTCTGAAATCTGCCAAAACTTGTTTCGGTATTTAAAAATTGGTTTTTCTTCAGGGTTAACAAGAGGACCTTGTTCGCCATAAACAACTTTAATCCAAGTTGAAGTTTCATTGTATCCCTCTATTCTAACGATCCCCATTTGCTCAGGAGTATACCACCCATCTGGCTCATCATGATAAAGGAATGCGGTATCAACAGCACCTTCACTTGAAATCGAATTAGCATAAACAACTGCACTAATATAAATTGCTGTTAGTAGTAACATTACTATCAAAGCAATCTTTAATTTTCTCTTCACTTTGGCTATTCACCTCCTTCTTTCATATCAAGATGTGGAGTAGCTTAAAGACAAAATGCTGAGGGGCAAAGGATAAACCTAGTTTTTTCATTTGCTACTCCACAATAGTATTTTAAGTTATTACACCTTTAAAAAAAGTTATGAAAGAAACTTCTATAAGAGAAATCTTTGAACAACGTTATCCATTTGGAAAATATAGTTTCACCCAAGAAAAAAGAGGAATTTTATGTATTTATTCGACAACTTCCATAGGCACCATACATCTGCGACAGATGTTTGTTACGTCACTTTCATATCCACAAAGCGGACAACGATGTAGAACAGCTTCATGCCATCTAGGATGCGTAGTTATTTCTTTGTATCTTTCGAAACCTTCCTTCCATCCTTCAAGCCAAGCGTGTTGAAATCCTCTACTCCAAGTTACGATATGCCCGTATTTTCCAGCTCTAATATCTTTATAGGGGCATTCATCTGGCAGTTTACCTTGTAATCCAGCTATGAAGCCTTTACGTTTTGCACCGTCAAAAGCGTTCACTTCAATCCCCCCTACAAGCTGTCAAGAAGTCCTTTTATTCTTCCGTTCACACCTTCAGTTAAATCCTTGGTTCCGAACAACTCTACGGCTTTTTCAGGATCGTCGACAACTTCTGTTAGCGGATCTATAACTGTTGAAGCGACAGCTTCTAATCCTACGCTGACCGCTATGCGTCTAAGCCTCTTCAAATCTTTCTTTACCGCTTCGGGCTTAAGTTTTCTTGCTCCTGCAATCCGCTTAATTATCAACGTGATTTTGTTTTGAAGGTTTTCAACGCCCTTAACTACAAGCTCTCTACGTTTTCTCTCAAGCTCTCTATGTAAAGCTTCTATACCACGTTTTTCTTCATCTCTAAGCTTTTCAAACATTTTTCTGTAGTCTTCTTCAACCATCTGCTTCACAGTTGTAGGCTCTAAAGCCAACGGTGTCACATCGATACCTATATGATCAACGTGCCAGTTTCCATTTAGATTAACGCTTATACCGTGATGTCGAAGAAGTTCTTTCAAATCCTTGAAATATCCAGTGTTCTTAAACTCGTTGATTTTACTGTTTAAATCATCTATTTCCTTGTTTTTCACTTCTATGAAATTCATGAACGCAGGGGCGTTGGCATACGGTAAAATGTAAATATTTTGTTTGTATCCACCGTATTGTTCGCCTTCTAGCACTAAACAGTTTTTATGCAGTTCTACGTAAACGTCTCTGCGTATGCTACGGAGAATGTTGCTGAACCTGCTTGGAAACGGAGAAAACTTCAGCACTCTAATACGGCTTCTCTGCGAAATCCGTCTTCCACGACCTTTCCAACTTCTTCCACGAACAAACGTTTCCTTATACGCCTCGTCAACAACTATGAACCAGTCTTCTAAAACTTCAGCAAGACGTCTAAACTTCTCAGGAGCCAAACCTTCAATCTGAACCGTCAACCGTTCCTCAGTTGGAACATGGCATGACACGTGTATTCCCCGAAGAATTACAGCTTTTTTTCTGCTCATTTAAATCACCCAATAAGATGTAGCAACTGCTACAGCGATAAAGTTTTGTGTAGCTTAAGAGTTGAATTCACGGTCAAATTTTTTTTGAAAAAGCTTTAAAAGAGCATTTATTGAATACCATAACGGGGATTTGCAGAAATGTCATTAGTTAAGTATAAAGGTTTTTTGATTATAACGGGCGAACACAATCATGGTAAGCATTATTACGATCTTTACGTTGACACGCAAAAGGGTGGAATTGACTTTCGAACAGAGGAAGATGCTATTATTGCTGGAGTAAGACGTGCTGACGAACATCTCAAAGAGCTTCGAGATGAAAATCGTCGCAACAGAGCATATCTCGACTATATATCTGCTCCGCCGTTGTATCCGCCTATAACTAGAAAGGAATGTGAAGAACTAGGTGGAAAGTGGGTGGAGAAAGCAAAAGTCTGCTCCGTCCCTGTTATCATTCCAGAGTAGTTTTGGACAGCCATAGCAAGAAAAAGGCAAGTGCTGATGAGTGAACAAGAACGGAAGAAATGGATAAACAGAGTTCTAACTGATTTGCAGTCGACAATTCGTGCATTAGATAAAGCTATACGTGAGGAAAATCCGAAGTGGCGAATACTAAAATGTGATGTTGCGGGTAGTTTAGGCAAATATTTGGAAGGCGAAACAGAACTATTCAAAACTCCTTATTCTGGTTTAAGCGGTGCTGAAGCACGAGGAGAAGAAATTCCTAAAGGTTACCTAAGCGATATAGATATTGTATGTTGGGTTACTGAACAAACTAACATTTGGCACAAAGCAAACCTTCTCTTAGATGCTGAAAGAAAAATTATGGAAAAACCCGATAAATACCTGCCTAAAAGCAGAGAAGGGCGGTGTATAAACTATAATGGCGACTGGATAGAAAGTAAATACTGCAACAGCCCGTTTTGGTTACCCCTAGATGAGCCAGATCTACGGAAAACACATGATGTAATTATACATTTACGTAAACCCATGCAAAAGCCAATCTTTGGTGTCGAATGGCAACAAAAGCCTTCAGCTTCATCTATAATAGTGTAGCCAGGGGGCTGAGGGATTTGCACCCTCATGGATGCCCAGCCACCCTCTAATCCTTTTCGCCCGTGTAGCCCATTACGTCTCATCATCTGGGTTATAGACGCTATCTGGCTACCGTGGCTTACGGATGCCCCCACCCAAATTAAAAGAAAAAGGAGTTAACTTAGTTTTATTTTTTGCGGTTTTTCAGTTTGCTGGTTACACGTTCCATCGAAAGAGCATAGAACCCAGTATGTTCTTTTCTCGCTTTGAACGGCTTTGATCCTCTTGTATTTGCAAGCTTCCTTAGACTTGCAGTATAGGACTGAACGTGTTTCCTCAGCTTTCCTTCTCCATCTCTGAATGCTCATAACCACTCAGCTCTCCTACTTTCTCTATTATTCCTCGTCTAAGCATTTCATCTCTTGCACGGTCAAAACGTTTATGTCCCAAGCAACGATATTTAGCCAGCTCTTCATCAGTTAAATCTTTATATTCCTCTTTTATCGATTGTGCATACCACCGTAGGCTTTCCTCTAAACTTAAGGCTCTAACGGTTAAATGCTCATCGATTTTCCAATCTAATCGTGGTATCGGCTCTATCCATGTGCTTCCATCCTTCTCTTTAACAGTTCTTTCCGCTTCAAAAGGTGATAGGTAGTAGTACGCGTGAATGTTATCTACTCGCAGATTTCCCAGTTTAACGTTTGGCGGAGTTAGAACCTTGGCTCCCATCTTCTTTAAAATCTTCCGTTTTTCTTCGATGGTGAAGGGATCAAACAAGTCGCCGAGCGTTATGATGTTTTTCTTTATTTCCACCTTCATAATCTACACCCAAAAAAGTTTAGAAAAGGGTTGATTGGTTTTGTTGTTCTTTTACTAATCGGAAGATTTTTTCTCTGAATTTGTCGAATGTAGGTTCAAGAGTTTCTCCTAGTTTGTTTAACGCTGTTTCCACTTCTTCGTAGGGTATGGTGAGGTTGAATTTTTCGAAGAATTCTTTTCCTCTAAGTATTTCAACGTGTTCTCTTAGGTAAGGATTTGGATTGTAACGTATTGAAGGATTGAAATAGTACAGTATTGGCTTGAACTCTTTTTGATTTTTGAAGCCTTTGAGCTTAATTAAACCAGCGTATGTTTTTAGGAATTTTCGATTTATGTCTCTGAATTTGCCCGTATCATGGTCATCGTTGTATTTCACTTCAAGATAGTAACATGTTCCTTCTTCATCCTTGAAGAAAACATTTGCGTCAAGTGTTCTTTTATGGAATGTTCCGTCTGGGCTTTGCTGATAGAAAAATATTTTTCGATACAATCCTTCTACACGTTTAGGCAACTCAGCTAAAATTTTAGAAGCTCCAACAGGCGGGTTGTCAACATACTCGTCTATAACTCTTTCGCAATTCTCTTCAATTTCCATTGGTAGAAACTTCCCTGAAATCTGATGGACAACCTGTAATGTGCCTTCGGCTGTGATTATGTCTTCTAACAGTTTTGTTATGAACGTTCCGAATTTTATGTTGAGAGACTGAAGAAATCCGCCTAGCACTCTATATTTTATTGGTACAAAGTGTATCTTTGCCTTATGCTTTGCAAATAACCCGTTTGTTGTTCGAGCTAATCCTTCTTCTCCACCGATAAGCTCAACTATGCTTTTCTCAATTATCTTCTCTATAGAATCCGTTGTGAAAGCCTCCTTTTTATCGCATCTACATATTTCTTATTTATCTCTATCATAATGAAATGTCTGTTCAGTTTCTTTGCCACTACACCAGTAGTTCCCGTGCCAGCTACGGGATCAAACACCACGTCACCTTCTTTTGTTGATGAAAGTATTACCCTTTCAAGAAGAGCTTCAGGTTTCTGTGTGGAGTGAAGTTTCTTTCCGTTCTTATTCTTTAATCTCTCCTTTCCCATGCAAATCGGCAGTTTCCAAACATTATATCCAATTTTCCCGTCAAGTCCAACTTCTTTTGCGTACTCTCTGTTGAATGTGTAGTTCTTAACGTTCTTGTCTTTCACAGCCCAGATAAGCGTTTCTGTAGCATTGGTAAACCTTACTCCCAACCAGTTTGGCATAGGGTTGCTCTTCAGCCAAATGACGTTATTGAGAATCCAGAAGCCCAAGTCTTGCATTATTTTACCTATTCTGAAAATGTTGTGATATGTTCCGATGCACCACACAGTAGCATTGGGCTTCATTATCCTTTTCACTCCCGTTAAAAGCTTCTCAATGAAATTGTCGTATTCCTGGAACGAGGCAAACTTGTCCCACTTGTCATTCACACCTTCCACTTTTGTGTGGACGTTCCATCTCACCAAGTTCTTCTTTGGAAGTTGCAGAAAATACGGTGGATCTATAAACACCATGTCAGCTATTGCAGGTGGCAACTTCTTCATGACAGTTAAACAGTTTCCACGTATAACCTTGTCCAGCACGTTGTCTATCGATAGCTCGTCTGTTCCTCCGTTTATCACAAAACTAACGTTCTTTGTATACATGACATCACCCAAAAAAGTTAGGGTAGGCGAATGTATTTCCGTATCTTCCCCTCCTTTTCCAGTTCTTTCAAGGCTTTCTCAAAATCAGATATTTCGCTTTTTTCTATGAATAGTGATGCTTTGACTTCCTCCACGCTCAGCACATGCCCCCTGTTAGACGCAAGAACGTTCATGATGCTGTTTTTAAGCTTGTTCTTTCCTCTAACCACCATTAACACCTAACCATACATTCCTGGAAATTCCACACTTTCCAACTCACCTAAAATATTGGTTAAGCTGTCAATGTATTCCTCTAACTGTTCCACAACTTCTTCCAATTTTTCCGCTTCTTCTGTTTGCTCATGATCTTTGCTTTCTTCAATTTTTTCGCTTAATCTGTCTTTTTGCTCTTTAAGCTCTTCTTTGACAGCCTCTAAGTAGGCGGTAATGTGATTCAGCCTTGTAGGGCGAGACTCGTATCTCGAATATGGTTTAGACCATACTACCTTGATAGTTTTGTCAAGATTAACGTGTTCTGAAGTTGCAAGTTCTTTTAAATCACTTTCAAGTTCTTCCAGTTCGTCTGTTTGTTCTTCCAACGTGTCCGCACATTCTGACACTCTCTCGTACTTGTCGGTGTATTCCAAGTTTGTCCCTTCCATGTTGCTTCTCCACTCGTCCATTTCATCAGCTAAGCTTCGCAGATCCGACGTTGCATACTCTAACGCATCACTAACCGTTAGTTCCTCCTCAACTTTTTTCCATTTCGCCATTTCATCCATCACCCAACAAAAAAGAGGAAGTTATTGTTTTTTCTCTTTTAGAATGTCCATTATTTTTATGCTTGCCATGTGTAGAGCTTCTGCTAATTCTTCGTCTGCGTCTAGTTGAAGCACTATCTCGTATCCTCCTTTTCTAGGCTTGAGTTTTTCTATCCATAGATACGGCGGAGTATAGTTTTTCTTTACAGTTAAGCGAATGTTGTGAACGTATATCTCTACGTCTCCCCAAGGAGTCTTTTTAACACGCATTTTTCTCCCTCTTAATTAGGTTTTGATTATTGTGGCGTTTACTTCGTTGTCTCTCAGTCTTATCGCTTCGCTAGTGTAAGTTTCTCCCTTTTTCAGCGGTCTGTCGCCTGTTACGATGATGTTCCGTCTTCCATACTCGTCCGTATCAAACTTCCATGTTAACTTCACGTTCATGTCGCGTGTTATTGGATATGGTTCTCTTGTTAAATACCCGTCTTGGTCAAGCAGGGCTACGTATTGTTGTCCTTTAGGAAGTTTCTCTTTTGCTTGTTCCCACAGCAAACCTTTCCATTCATCGTCTAAACGTTTACGGTATAGCTTGTCAAGCTTATCTGCAAGTTCATCAAGCTTACCGTCTACGTAATCTCTCATTTCAAAATCTATCCCCTTTTCAAGAAACGTTTTTTGATCTGCTAATATCTCCGCCAGTTCATCTTTAACCTGCTCTTCAATCCACAGCCAGATGCTTTTCACTTTAAGTATTTCTTCTGCGACTTCTGCAAAGAACTCGCCAAGTATTTCAAGTTCAAATTCTGTTTTGCGTCCTTGAACACCGTAAAAGTCTATTTCATCTTTAACGTCTCTTTCTTTCCGCATTTTTTTAATGAAGTCTGTTTCCAGAACGTCGTTTAAAATCTGTTTCATCCTATCCATGATGTTTCACCCATAAGAAAAAGGGAAAGTTAACCGCAAGGCACTGAAGTTTTAGATGCGGTTATGTCTTTCAGTATTTTGTCAACGAATTCTTCTTCCTTTTTGGTTGTTGGTTGCACGTTCACAGCTACGTCATCTATGAACAACAGCACGATTTTTTTCATAGCTATAAAACTCTCCTTTAACTTTTCTGTGTTTAAGCTCAGCGTTAAGCCCTTTCAAAAGCTTCTCAGTTGTTTCTATGCATTCTTTTCCTTTAAATCCGCTTGCGTCAGTTTCAACTGTTCCGTCTTCATGAAATATGAATTTCACTTTTTTCATACGCAGACCTCCAAGACAACGGCTTTTTCCTGCACTTTGGTCGTCACTCTAGAGGCAGGGTTTAATGCCATTGCGTTTTGAGCTACCTTGCAGGCTTTAATGTAATTCTGTGCAAGTGCCTTTATTCTGTTGAACTCGTTCCACTGTCCATAGGAGTCTCCGTCAACAGTTAAAACTCCGTCTTTTGAAACTCCGAACCCTATTCCCCGTGGCAGATTGATATTTTTAAGTCCAATCACAACTTTATGCTTGTTTCCGTACCAGTCACTTACCTCGTTGACAACCTCTGCGTTAATGTGCTTTGCTAAGCTTTTAATAGCTTGTTTAAGAAAATCAGTAGTGATGTTGGAGATACGTGTTTTATACACCGAATAATGCGACATTTTTTCACCCATCTACCATGCTCCAGCAAGCGGTGTTCCACATCTAGGGCATTTTATGGAAGAGCAAGGCTTCCCTCTCTCATGTGTTGTTGTGTACCCGCATTTCGGACAGCGACAAAGATTTGTGCCACCAGCTCTTCTACGTTCGCCCCCTACTCCTATTCCACCTTTATGGCTCATACTTCATCTCCCTATACCTTATCAGATTTCCTTAACTTTAGTATTTCCTCGGCTTCTTCGACTGCCTTCTTAGCTTCCTTCTCGCTTTGAGCCATCCACCCAAAGAAGTTTTCAAGCTCGAAGAGAATGTTAGCTAGAAGGCATCGAGTTTCCATTTCTGGATCACACATCTTCTTAGGGTGACAGTTCTTACAGTATTCTTGATGAAACCATTCTAGAGCGTTGCGTGGACCTTTAAGTTTAGGCTCACTCATTTTAAAGCCCCTTTCTTAATGAAACATAAAGGTGTAACTTATAAAGGGTTGTGAAAGAAAGATATAGAAGAAACATCTATGTGAAATTACAATCACCCAACAAAAAAGTGGATGGTTAAAGGGCTTCTAGTAAGCCCTTAACTCTGCTTTCATCCTTTTCCGCAGTAGCAAACTCTTTTATGGCTTCGTTCAAGAATTTTCTGTTCACATTCTCAAGTTTCTTCATCGTTGCTACCATCTGTTGTATTCGCCTTTTTCTTTCGTTGATGTTGACTTCGATGCCACTAAATGCTTCCTCAAAATGCTTATCGGTTACATGTTTTGCACTTTCGTCCATGGCTACTCTTGCAGCGTCAAGCACAAGTTTTTCAAGTTCAGCTCCTGTCCACATAAAGGTCTTTTTAGCTATTTCGTCAAAGTCAACGTTTTTAATCGGCACTTTCCTTATTTTTGTACAGTGGATTTTCAAGATTTCCTTTCTAGCTTCGTAATCTGGTGGTAGTATAAGGCATACTTCATCGACACGTCCAGCTCTTATAAAGGCGAAGTCCATGTTTTCCACAAAGTTTGTGCTTCCGCAGAGAAAGCTCCTTCTGTTTCTGCTTCCAAGCCACTCCAACAGCATGTTAGTTATTCGTCTGCTTACACCGCTGTCTGTAATCATCACTTGCCCTCTAGCTAAGGCTATCTGATCTATTTCGTCCACCATCACCACCACGGGAGCAAGGCTTTCTATCAACTGTGTTATCTGCCTAACCCTTGACTCGCTTTCTCCAACTATGCCCCTGAACAAATCTGCTGGTGTCAGTTTAACCATTGTCAAGCCTAATTCTTTCGCCAACGCTTCCGTAAAGTAGGTTTTGCCCGTGCCAGGTGGTCCGTAGAGTATTATGCCTCTCGGTGATCCTACACCATAATATTTTGCTTTTTCAGGGTTGCGAAGCGGGGTTATTACACGTTTTCTGATGTATTCTTTTAGGCTGTGGTATCCGCCGACATGTGAAAAGTCAATTTCAGGCTGGACGTATTCTAATCCGTAAGTCTTTAGAATCTTAACTTTTAAATCCGTGAATGTCGACACGTCAAACCGTCTGTTCTTGAAAAAACTTTCCATGGCTGCCGTTTCTGTGGAATGCAAATCCAATCCTGCTGAGGCTTGTAGAATGTCTTCCGTTACTTTCAATTTGATTTTTTTGCCGTATTTCTTTTCTAAGCCTTTACTGATTTCTTGGGCTAACTCTTCAAGAAGTTGCTTCCTTTCCTCTTCGCTACTTGCGATTATCGTTATGGTATACGTTAATCTTCGTAAACTTTCATTGAACAATGTGGTGTCTGAGGTGAACACTATGACTGTGCTTTTATTGCGGTATAACTCACTATCTTGGGACCACGCTGCTAAGATGTCTGCTAAGCTGTCTGCATGTGTTTGATTAAACACGTAATAGATGATGACGGCTGAGCTTGTTGTTCTAAGCATGTTGTCGATTTCCACTGAAGGAGAACGCATTGGATCAACTTGTAAAGCTGTGTTATTGACTAAATTAACCAACTTGTTTGTTTGCATGTTGAATTCAATTTTGTTGTCGAATTTAACTTTGCATAGTTCATCGAACTTTCCGTTTCTCAACATCTGCTTCATCTGTTCGATTCGTTTCATATCAAAGGTTTCAGCTAGGAAAACATTGGTTCGCTGTGACAAACGCTTAATCACCAAGTCGCTTATCCAATCCATACATCCTCACCCAAAATGAAAATGGTTTTGTGGTGCGAGGGGTGGGATTTGAACCCACGTGTTAACCCCTACGGGAAGAGGTGTCTCACGGCAAGTGCGTCCTTAACCGCCCTTAGCATCGGGCTTGAGCTTCGGGACTTAGGGCTTAAGCCTCCCGCCTTCGGTTGCACACTTTCCATGGTAATGGAAAGTTCCGTGCTTGGCTACCCTCGCCTTTTGAAAAGGGAAAGAAAAGATGTTTATATGTGTTAACTCTGTTTTCTCAGCTTCTTTTCATTTTAATGTATTTTGTTATTAGTGATCCACCACAAAACGGACACGTTTGAGCTTTTGAACCTTCAGGCAGTATTCTCCCACATCTTGAGCATACTTTGACTTCTTCTAGGGTTTTCGGCTTGTATATTTCACCGTAGTATTCCTCGTATTTCTTGCTTTTGTATCGCTTACCTTTCGTCATTTCAGTTTCCTCTTTAGATGCGTCTTTTCGCCTCTGCAACGATACTGTCGATCGTCAGAATTTCGTATGAATCTACTTCTTTTTTAATTTTTTTGAGTGCGTTGGCAAGGATTTTCGTTGCTTTCTTCTCTACTTCTTCAGATTTTCTGATTTCAGATGGCGAAACAAAAACTGATTTCATTCCGTCTACGTAAACTTCTACTTTAGCGTCAAATTTTTCTGCAACGTCCAGTAGGGTTTGCTTGGTTTCCCCGATTATCTGATCAAACTTTTCTTGAGCCTTAGCGATTTCACTCCATGGCGTTCTCAAGTCTACGCGGTAGCTAAAAGTTGGCGGAAAAGCATATACCTTTGTTATACGCTTACCCACGTCTTTGCTGATTGTCCATTCGAAACCACATTTTTCCCTTATCGCCCTTTTCAACGCAATAAGGAAACTGCTTGCTTTCTTAGTTGGTAGTTTAAACGTACATGTCCAGTATACCATGTTTTCACCCATTAGGCGGGTGAACTGGCGGGGTTATGCGTCTTGCGAAACGCAAAAAGTAGGTTTACCACGCCAAGTTCACCCATGAAATAGAAAAAGGTTGGATTTTGCAAGTTCTTAATCCATGCTTATTATGTAGCTGATGCCTACCATTATAAGCCCAAATCCTACGCTTAAAGCTATTAATAGTGATGCTGGTAGCGGTTCTCCTGGTTCTAGCTGTATAGCGGCATACACCACAACACCTGCGATTAATACGCCAGCCCAAAAGAAAATCAAGGCTACTGATAGCATTTTTCTCTTATCAATTACCATGTAATCTCACCCAACAGAAAAAGTAAGAGGTAGCGGTTGCTACTCGTAAGTGATTAATGGAGCCAAGTAGAACTCCGCCGTTACTATTTTTGGCAAGAACCACGTTATCCGTAAAGGCATGTCTGTGCTGTACTCTAAGGTTATCACGTCGACTAACCGTTTAGGGATTAAGCTTATCAAATGATACAATGTGAATCTGCTCTTCACTTCAGAGCTGGGACAATCAGCATCTATTATTATGTCAGATTGCCTTGTTATTTCTGTTTTAACGTTTGTTACGTCGCCGATAGCTGTAAGTGTCAGTTTTTCGTCTGAAGCTAAAAATTGGACACTATCATAGTGGTGTTTCAAGAGCTTCTTGATTTTTCCGTGAAACTCTTTAGCCATAACTTTGAATTTTGCGTCAAACAACAGTTTAGGTAAGGGCGTTTCTTCCTCGTTGATTTCAACATACTTCACTTTGAACTTGTCAATTGTTTTTTCCTTCACAGTTATTTCGAACGTGGTTTTGGCTGTGTCCACTTCAGTCAAATGCACTTTTCTTTTAACTTTTCGTATGCTAACTTTTCCTCTCCAACCGCATTCACACTTGTAGCTTTCACGCATTCCACGTCCATTCTTGTACTTTTTGGTGTGTCGCTTATCTGGTGGCAGACGGTTGTAGTTTGTGTACCTACCGCACTTAGGACATTTTTCAGGGTTGCGAACTTCCACTTCTCTTGTTTCTACCGTTGAAGTCAGCATAACGTTGATGTCAAAACGTATTTTTGCGTCCTTGCCTGCGTCTTCGATTGCGTATTTGACTTCCTTGATTGGAACTGTTATCCTTAGCGGAAGTTCAGCCATCCTCTCTTTTCCGTTGCTTACCAGCCACTCTTCGAATATGTGTTTTGGGAAAACTAGGTTAAACATTTTCACTCTTGAGTCGTCCATGCCTTTTATTACAAGCTTATCAGCATGTATCTCCAACGGTAAATCATCGCTAAAGGCATTTTCTATCAATTCGACTAACTCCTTGAAATACGCCGTTAACGGATATTCCAGCTCAAAGGAAACATTTAGTGAACTGTAGCGTCGTCTATGCCGTTTTTCTTTTCCTTTTTCATTCATTTTTTGCACCCACACACTTAAAAAAGAGGAGTAAGTTAGCATTTAACGATTTCAACATCTTCCGATTTGCATATTGGACATTTAACTAAGACAGCCCTTTTAGGTGTATCCTTCATTGTAAACTCATGCTTACACACTCTACATCGATAGATGCTTCTTCCCTTTTTCTTCTTCATCTACTTGTCACCCAACTAAAAAAGGAGAAGTAGAGATGCACCACAGAAGCTATTTAAACCATTTCAGAACGTCATCATCTTTTTTGGTGATGTTTAAACCTTTAATTTCAACCATCTGTATGTTTGATAGACGGTTACCGAAAACTCTGAGAATTTTTGCTTTTCCAACCATCAGTATTCGGCTTTGAATTTTACAGTATGAATGGTAAGGGCAATCGTCGTTAATTGGACATGTTTTGTATCCGCCTATACACCACGGATAAGCCTTAACCATTTTTGTTGCACCCCTTTAATGTTTACTATAATGCCTTTAGTAGCTTTTTCCCTTTTTCCGTTAATTCAAGTCGACCGTCTACTATTTGAAAGAGTTTTCCTTTGTATCGTCTAAGGTAATCTTCCACGCAAATTATGTCTTCGTGAATTGCGTCTGGGCGTTCAAATTGCATGTCAACTGCCTTAAGTAGCTGTTCCTTTGTTGGCTTATGCTTCTTTATGTAGCTGAGAAAGCTGTGAAATCCTGATCTAGCTCCAATGATCTCTGCTTCATCTCCCAATATTTCCTTTATGATTTCCCATTTCATGGTTCTCACCCAGAGCAGAAAAAGAAGGGAAATTAATCCCACCACATTCTAATGATGCCGTCGTTTTTCTCCGTTATGTTTGGTTCTATGATGCATGAGTCAAGCAAGAACCTCTCAACATCGTTTCTGTCAGAGGGAAATCTAACTCCTTCTACTGTAACCCTTTCATCCGCTCTTTCCTCTGTTGTGATATAAACGTCAAACGTTGCCTCAGAGCAGATTTCTGCTACGTGTAAGAAATCCTTTAACTTTGGAGAAAAGTTTTGCCTGTCTTCTAAGTTGCGTTCTGGCAGATGCTTTGCCACTTCAAGTAACGCTTTCGCAGGAACTTTCGCATAACTCTTATAGCTTCCACCATCATACTCCAGCCAAGGCTTCAGAATGTGAATGGACTGTTTTGTGAACCCCTTTAATCCGTATTTTCCCATTTTTTAACCTCACCCAAAAAAGGTTAGGAAGGTAACACTTCCACACGGTATAGGTAGCCGTGAAACTTGTTCATCTTTGGGTTTAACTTTTTGATTTCGCTAACCCAATCCCATAGATGTTCGAAACCGCTGTATTCAACATAAGGCACCAAATCCGCGGGTTCGTTCACTTCCTTTTCAAGGCTTATTTGAACATCACAGATTTTTCTCTGTCCTCTTCCTTTGTTTATCCAGTCTTTTCCCGTCTTATGCTTGTGCAGTCTGAAAGTGAAGACTATGCCGTTTTTCAATAGAAATTCTCTAACGTTGTCAACGCTAAACATCATTACCATGTTCATCACCCAAAAGAAAAGGGAGGGAGAAAGTTAGATTATAATTGTGCATTGAGCATATTTAGGCAGTTTTTTCGGTTCGTGTCGTTTTAGGAATTCTTTTACTTCTTCCTTCAGTTTGGCTTGGGTTTCAGGTGACAAATCTTCAACATGACCTATTATATATCCGCCTGTATAAGGTGGCGTATCTCTAAAGTAGACATCTATATCCATCGTTTTCTCATCCCCTTCCCAACCTAGCAATGCATTGTTGGTTATACAAACCCATTGTTTAATTTCGATGGGTTTTTCGTGTCCTTCAGGCTTTATTTCTTTAAGAACTTTCATGGGAAACGCTATACTTCTTTGTCTGTCGCCATAACACTTGTAGCCGTGTTCTTCCAAAACGTTACATAGTTCAGAGAGCCATCGCATACATCCTCTGACTTGGGGGCATTTCACTTCGCCGATATTATCAAGTTTATGTTGCATGTTAGCACCCAACATTTAAACATAAAAAGGGGTTAGGAAATTAAAGCTTTTGCAATTTTTTTAGCGTAGTCTTTATGGCAGAACAGTCCGCAGTAGCAACAACCTTTTTCTTTTTCGATTTTTTTGTCGGCACCTAAATATTTCCCTTCAACTGGTCTGCACGGACAGATATTTTGAGGAATCTTTTCTTTTTTGCATGGGCAATAGCCTACTTTTTCCGTCAGTCTGCTGTGTGTGAGTGCTGCGATTAACCCTTCTCTGATTTGTTTGTTAGGGTTAAGTATCCAGTTTTTCTTTTCAGCCACTTTCTCAGCCCATTTAAGCGTTTTCTGGAACTCTTCGTCTGGAACCTTCAGCCTTTGAGCCATCCATTTGACTGTGTCAAACGCTTTTTGCCCTTTGAAGACACCAGTTACTCGCTGTATGATCTTACCTTTTCTAAATGAAAGTAATAACGGAATAGCCATGGCACCATTAAACCATTTTTTTACGTCATCTCTATGTTTATCTATGTCTATTCTTCCCACTGCTACTTCTTTGTCTTCTCTGGCTAACTTCTCAAGCGGAGCATCGTACAGATAACAGGGAACACACCATTCAGCACTAAAATCGACAATTGCTAATTCATATTTCTTAATGAAATCTTCGACTGATTCAAGCTCTTGTACGGCTGAAGGAAGGCGAACTTCTAAGGATTCTACTTGAGCGTTTAACTTTTCAAGCATTGCAAATATTTGATCAAAATTTGAACTGATTATATGCGAGTAAATGAAGGATACTGTCTGCTTTTCATTGTCTTTGAGGTCGTTCCACTTAGGTTTATGTTCAGCCAAATATTTCGAAAATTCTTTTATTTCATCATCGTTCATAGTTGTTTTCTCCTATTCAAGCTAATGTTTATCCTTTATCACTGTTACGTGACTTATTTCTTTTTTTAAGGTCTGGTCTATCAATTAAAGAAAAAACCATTTTGCAGTCTGCACACTTGAAAATTCTGCTACTACCAACTTGATGGAACCTTGAAGATTTACACTTGGGACAAACAGGCATATAGCACCCAACATTTGAATATAAAAAGGGGTTAGGAAATTAAAGCTTTTGCGATTTTTTTAGCGTAGCTTTCCTTTTTGAATCGTATTTCAAATTTCCCGTTCTTGTAAATTCTGAATCCGTCTATCCATTTGTTTGTGTATGTGTATTTTCTCGCTTGGCTGAACTCCTCGTGATATGTTCTGAAGCTGTCAATAGTTCGGTACATGTTTACTGCTGACAGTTCAACCTTTGAAGGTTTAGCTTTACCTAAAACCACATGTATAAGCTGCTCCAACGCGAAGATTTCTTCAGCAGAATTCAAGCTGATGTTGCCATAGTTCCACCACAATCTCAAAAACAGCTTGTTGCCTTTTACAATATCGGAAACCTTCAGTTTCCTTTCCCAACTTAAAGGAAGCAAGTTCTTAGCCTTCCTTAAAATCTCTCCGTAAGCAAGTTCATCAGCGTTTTTCACAAAGTTTTCTCTGATGTACTTCTCAATTTCCTCTTCATCGAATTCTTCACCGTCTAAAAACTTCTTTTTCACTTCATCTGAAACTTGAACGTTTCTGATGTTATGCTTTTCCAGAGTTCGCTTCACTGCTAAATCTACAAGCCGTTCTTTCGCCTTTGCAATTGCTCTTTCAAGCTCGTACATGCTGATAAGCTCAGGCTTCCATGTTTCATCCTTGTAGAACTCTGCAAGCCGTTTGTTAGCGTCAGTAGCAACTGCTACAATCGTTTTAACATCTTTCCATAGTTCATTCAACAATAAAATCACCCAAAAAAGAAGGAAGGTTATTGTTCTTTTTCTAGCAGAACGATTTTTGTCTTAGTTTTGTAGACACCATATTCGTTGTTTTTGAATTTGAATTTGTACAGTTTACCCTCAACCATGGCGTCAGGGTTTATCGTTATTACGTCACCGTTTATTTTGATTACTTCTTCTTCAGACAAGACTTTCACCCAATTTAGAGAAAAAAGGGGTTGTTAAGCGTTTCACATGAGTAAACGTTCAATAAACCTAGGCACTTCTGAAACTATTTTTCCTTCTAAACCGACATCTTTTGAGTAAGCGTAAACCTTGCATGTTTCAGGGCGGTAATCAGCCACCACATCAATTGATGGAAACATCTTTAGTTTAGCTTCATGTTTAACCCTAATCAACGT